>Ga0224508_10000176_pt1 | contig 67185 bp, 58 predicted proteins | sample SF_Jan12_sed_USG_4_FD_170157 | JGI IMG/M metagenome (GOLD analysis project Ga0224508, IMG submission 170157) | Sediment microbial communities from San Francisco Bay, California, United States - SF_Jan12_sed_USGS_21 | ecosystem: Environmental > Aquatic > Marine > Sediment | place: USA... | reverse complement strand
GCGTTTCTGGCCAGGGAGTGGATGCCTTGGCGATCTGCCTCAGCTCTTGATTTCCTCAGCCCCTCTTCCAGTAGACCCAATGCCTGTTGAGGGTTTCGCGACGCAATCGCAAGAGCCCGCTTGATATTCTCGTTCGTCTCGTTGAGTCGTGGCCCGATCATTTCATATTCTGAGTACTAGCGTGGGTGAACTGAAACATCCACTCACCCTGCTAGGATCGCGGAGTGGACGACCATGACTCGGTCATGCGGAACGTGAGGATCATCTCATGGATGTGTACCCTCGCGCCCATCGTGCTTCCTGTGGTGTTTATGATCCTCGGCATTGGGGCCCGCCTGGAGCTTGGGCACTGGCTGGAGTACGGGGAGAGGTTCACCCCGAGCGCCGCTTTCAGCCATCGCGAGGACATCGCAGGGTGGGTGGTGCTCGTCACCGTCGTCGGGGCCTTTCCGCTCTGGCTTGGATGCGTCGTCGTGGGATGGCGCAGGGCAGGGATGAGAAACCTCTTCTGGATCCAGATGTTCGCGTATGCCGCGATGTGGGTCGTCGCGTTCATCGCGATGCTGGTCGAGCCGACAGGGTACGGGGAGTGGCGCCTCGACTGAGGCCCCTACATGGTTAGACGCATCGACACTGGCCTGCCGCTGGAATTTCGGATCGTTCAAACCGTGACAGGCTGCCTCTTCGCGCGCCGTTCGTTGACTTGACGTTGACGTGACGATGTGAAGTCGAGTGGACTGAAGTGACGAACCCTGAACGCGGCGATGCGGGCAGGTCCCGGTCAGGTTTTGGTTTCTGTCGAGTTGTGTGGTTGTTCGTTTTCGTGCGCCTGGTCGGCCGCGATGCTTTGGGAGCATGAGGTCGCTGGTTCGAATCCAGTCGCCCCGACCATTCGTTCAACGCGGTACAGGAACCGGGCTCCAGTACCAGGCGCCCGCCGGTCGTACGCCTGGATCACTAACTTGGCGGTTCTGTGAGCCGTCGGGCGCCGCCGAGTAGATGTCATCGTCTACGGGGTAGACGATGAGTGCGCTGTCCGGGCTCCAGGCGAGGCCCCTCAAATCGGCGCCTTCGGGGAGTTCGTGGCTAACCTTGCGGTTGTTCGATCCGTCGGGTGCGCTGGTGTAGATCTCCTCGACGTTGGGTGTGTCCTGGTCTGCGATGTATGCGATCCGCGTTCCGTCTGGGCTCCAGATGTAGGAGCGCAAGACGCTAATGGTCGGCGGGTGCACAACATGCGCATCCGTCCCATCGGGGCGGCTCGAGATCAACAACGGATAGCCTTCCGTTCCGCTCGACGGTGAGGCTCGGGCAGCGAGAAGAACTCGGGATCCATCGGGGGACCATTGAAGGCCCTGAAGATGCACGCCTTCGTCAGGCGGCCACGGGTACTCCTGACGCTCGGAACCATCCGGATCGGCGAAAAAGAGCCCGCGCTCGCCATCCTCGTATCCGAAATACGCAATCAGCGAGCCGTCGGGGCTCCATTGATAGTCCCGGCTGTACGCATACCTGTCGGGCTGGCCGATCCGTTGATTGTCCGAGCCGTCCGGGCGGCTCGTGTACAAGTGGCGAACATGAGGGTCATCTTGCTCGGCGCGATACATTATCCGCGAGCTGTCGGGGCTCCACTTGTAGTACAAACCGCGAATTCCCTCCGACCCTTCTACCAACGGACCATTCAACTTGTGGTACCCGGAGCCGTCTGCTGCTCCGGAGAACAGCTCCGAGATGGTCTTGCCTGGGTCGCTTTCGATGTAGGCGAGCCACTTCGAGTCCGGGCTCCACACCATCACCTGGGCGCGTACCTCCGGCTCACGGCGAGTGACGAGGCGGCGGTCCGTCCCGTCGGCCGAGTTGGTGTAGATCGCTTTGGAGTTCTCGGGTGTGCTTCCGAAGGCGTAGGCGACCCGCTTGCCGTCCGGGCTCCAATAGAATTCGTTGATGTACTCACCGAAGCCCAATGGCCCGTGGGCGCTCGCGGTCTCCGAACCGTTGGGCGTCACGAGATAGAGCTCGCTCAGGTTGTTGCGGTCGGCCTTGAAGCGATACGCGATGTGCTCTCCGTCGGGGGCGTAGAGAAAGCCCTCGACCCGGCCGCCCTCTCCGAACGGGAGGTTGACCTTGTTTCGTTCGGTACCGTCCGGGCGCGCGGTGAACAGCTCTTTCGGACAGTGACCACAAATGGAGTAAGGGTCGTTCAGCACGGAATACGCGATGTCGGACCCTTTTGGGCTCCATTGCGCGAACGCGACATGCGCGTCCTCGAGCGGCTGATTCACACGGGTGGCACCGAGCATGCCGGGTCGGCTCGTGAAGAGCTCGTTGGTCTCGCTCCCTGCTTCCTTGCCGAAATACATGAAGAGATAGGGAGACGGCGGCGTGTCCCGACCACCCGCGAGAAGCACGCGCTGGCCCGCGGCTGCCGCAGCGCACTCGCTTTCGTACTCGAATCCGTAGCAGCCAGGGACGGGGCCGTCGCCGGGCTCGCAGCTTGCAGGACGAGCGACGCAATGCCCCGGACCGTGACAGCTCCGAGCATCACAGTACTCATCCTCCGCGCAGTCGGCATCCGAGGAGCAAACGCATTCGCCGACATAAGCGAGGGCAACCCCGGAGCGTAGGAGGTCGCACCGCGATGGGTAGGTGAGCCCGTCACAACCGCAGACCGGTGAGGCGCTTCCCTCGCAATCTTGATCCATCTCGACGCAGCCGCCGAATCCGCCGACGAAACAGCCGACGGGATGAACGTAACTACACGCCTGCCCCGCCTCGCAATCGGTCTGGTCAACGCATGCCCGTTCGTCATCGACATAGTTGAGCTCAAGCGAGTATGACCCCGGCTTGCGACCGTACGCGCGGACCGTGAGGAGAAGCACCTGCCTCCCCGGCACGAGCTCAATCTCTAGCTCCAGGGCCGCGCCGCTGCCAACGACACCGGTCGCCTCTCCCAGGGACCATTCGATCCTTGCATCACTGTCCCGGCCCCTCGCCTCGATGGTGGCCACGCGATCGAGCACGGGCACGTCGTAGGCCCGGACCGCCGGTTCGAAGCCGAAGGCACGGGGCGCACCCCGCACCTCGACCGTCAGGTCGGACAGCCTCGCCGCGTGAGTCGGCTCGCAGGTAAAGCCAGTTTGAAGCGCGATGAAACCAAGCATACCGGCCAGTAGAGCGTGGGATCGTCGATGTGAGATCGGTTTCGACATGGGGCTGCTCGCGCGTCGAGGGTCACCCAGCACGCCGAAAACATCAAGCAACGGTCGTTGACCTGACGTTGACGTGGCGATGTGAAATCAGATGATATGAAGTGACGAACCGTGAACACGGCGATGCGGGCAAGTCCCGGCGATTATTGGTAATTGGTTGAAATTGTTGCGAGTGAGAGAGGTGTGCCGATCGTGGGCTCCTCAGGTTCGAGTCCCGCCCCCGGCACAACTGATTGCTGCAGCTCCGCGGGCTTTCGTCCGCTCCGTTCTCCAGCAATCAAGCCACAACCGAGTCTCGCCCCGTCGCTGGGTCTTCAGTCGAATTGACCAGACAGGCCTCTTGGGGCCGACCAACGCTCCCGCCAGTGTCAGTCCCAGTGCCAGTGCCAGTGTCTGTGTCAGCGTCAGCGTCAGCGTCAGCGTCAGCGTTGTGCGTTCCGACACATCGTTTACACCCTGGGGGGCGGAGGAATCGCCTCATGGGATGGATGTCGAACGTGCAGCAGAAGAAGAGAGCAATCGATTTGGTTCGTGCCGGGGTGCCGGTGAGCGAGCCCTAATCTTCGTCGTCCCGCCACGAATCGAGCTGTGATCGCCGCGTCTCGATCAACCGGAGTCGAATACGTCTACAGCCCGACCGAACTGCCTCGCTACGGGCGAATCAAATCGGATTCGCAGCTCGCAGGCGCCGAGATCGGGTTGCAACGACCCACGTAGCCGCCGGGGACCTCGGCGAAGTAGTCGGTGCCGAATTCAGGGACCGGGACCACGCAGTCGGTGCTGACAAACTGGCCGCCGCTGGCGAAGGCGGCTTCTTGCAGGGTGTAGTCGTCGTCACGGGCCTGCTGGGTGTCCGCGTCAGCGCGCGTTCGCACCATGTAGCCGGCGCCGACGAGCTCGCGGATTCGCTCCCCGTCGCTCAGCGCGCTGTTCAGATTGAACCAGGCGGCTTCGGGGTCGCCCTCGTCGGAGTTCGTGAACATGACGCGGCCGCGGAGCGAGGGGTGGCCGTCGATGTAATGGTCGTGCGCGGCGCTTTGATTGAGGAAAACGAACATGACGCGGCTGCGGGCCTCGGCAAGAGTCATCCAGGCGCCGTCAAGCACGGCTTCTTCGAGGGTGTCGTAGTCGCCGCGCACGTCGTCCGGTCGGATGAGCCGAGCCGCAGGGAACACCTCGAGAATCTCGCGGTCGATGTCGGCGACTTCTTCCGGTCCGAACTCGAGTGGGATGACGAAGCCGAGGTCGAGCGGGTCGGGAATCACCTCTTCTTTGGCTTCTATCATGATGGTGATGGGGAGGTGCCGCGGGTTGGCGTCCGACCAGCCCTTCACCTGCTGCAGGCAGATTTCGAACGTCAGGCAATGGGTTTCGAAGTCGAGGTCCTGAACGTGCAAGACCTTCAGGCCCGGCTCATCGAGCTCGGGAAGGCCGGACACCGGATCGTCGTCTGTCAAGATGAGCGCGCGTCGCGTACATCCCGCCCTCCGGGTCCGCAAAGATGTCGAGCTCAAGCTGGCGAACCCCGCGGTCGAACTGCTCTTCGAGAGGCAGGGCGGTGTACTCGAGGCTGTCGGCGGTCTCTTGAGTATCAAAAATCGCGAGCAGCTCGAGGATGCGTTCGCGAGGCTGAATGTGGTAGCTGTTGTGCGTCCCGAGAACTTGGATTTCGTTCATGCGCAGCGTCTGATCCTGCACGCCCGACGCGTTCGTGGTACTGGTGCTGGAGCAGGCGAACAAGTAGCTTGCCAAGATGAAAAGCAAGATTGGTTTGCGAGCAGCCAGCAACCTCACCCAGGTTGGCGTTGGTTGTTCGCCCCCGGTTCAGAGTCCAACCTCGGTGGGCTTGTTGTGCTTCGTGGACGCGTGGCGGGCCGTTTCAAGTCCTCGGGTGTGCGCTGGTATCCTGAGCGCACCGATTCCGCACATCGAGCTACGCTAACTCCTCGCGCCGCCGTCCTTCGGACGCTTCGGGTTGGTCCCTGGTGAATTGCCCTGGGAATTCCGGAGACTCTGGGCTGCTCGTGGACCTGACGTTGACGTGGCGATGCAAAATCAGATGACATGGGGTGACAACCCGTGAACACGGCGATGGGGGCAAGTCCCGACGATCGTTGGTAATTGGTTCGGATTACTGTGAATGAGACAGGCTTGCGGAGGTCGGGTCCTCGGGTTCGAGTCCCGGCCCCGCGAGATCCAAACCACCCTCTCGAACGTCCACCTAGAATGCCTCGGGGAATCACGCCGGACCTTGGCGGGTTTCTCGTCTGAGCTCGTGACTCTGCGATAGCTTCGCCTCGAGAGGAAACCCTATGCGTCTTCGTAATGCTTTGCCCTCTATCCTGGCTCTTCTCTTGCCGACCCTTCTGGCGATGGGGGCGGCAGCGCAACCGCTGAGGGCGGAGGAGATTCCGGACAGCCTCAAGCCCTGGGTGCCCTGGGTCTTGCACGCCAAGCCCAACCACCCTTGTACGACAGTGGGCGGCGCGGCCGTCTGCCGCTGGCCGGGCCCGTTGGCCCTGACGGTGCACGACGCAGGCGCGCGATTTGAGCAACGCTTCTTCCTCGATCGCGATGGCCCGGTGCAACTTCCCGGTAGCCCAACGTTGTGGCCGCAGCAAGTCCGCGTGGATGGCCAGCCTGTTGTCGTCCTTCAAGAAGGCGAGCAACCGGTAGTGCGATTGCAAGCCGGTGAGCATGTCGTCGCCGGCGACCTAAGCTGGAGCACGGCGCCCGAGCTTCTCCCCGTGCCGACTCAGACGGCGATCGTGCAATTGCAGATCAAGGGCGAACGCGTTCGCAACCCACGTCGCGAAGAAGGCGGCGAGGTCTGGCTCGGGGCGAAAGAAGAGGTCGAAACGACGGTGGAGGGACTCGAGGTCGAAGTACACCGAATGATCTCCGACGCGATCCCAATGCAGGTCACCACCCGTCTCCTGCTGCACGTCTCGGGCCGCGCGCGCGAGCTCAAGTTCAAGGATGTGCTGCTCGCTCGGACCGTCCCGATTGCGGTGAGCTCGCAGCTACCCGTGCGCCTCGACAAGCGACGCCGGCTCAGTGTGCAAGTCCGTGCCGGAACCTACGAGGTATTCGTGATCGCCAGGGCAGAGGGCGATCTCGAAACGCTCGCCGCGCCGAAGCCACCCTCGCCCTGGCCGGCGCTTGAAACCTGGGTTTGGTTGGCCGACGAGAGCCTGCGTCAGGTCGAGATCTCGGGCGCCCCCAATGTCGATACGTCTCGCGCATCGTTGCCTCCGGCCTGGCGGGAGCTTCCCGCGTACTCTCTGACCCCCGAACAGTCGCTCTCGTTCAAAACTACGCGCCGCGCGAAAGCCGAAGCCGAACCAAACGTGCTCCAGCTCGTGCGCGAGCTGTGGCTCGACGTCGACGGCACTGGCTATTCTGTCCGCGATCAGATCACGGGCAAGCTTCGGCGCAGCCATCGCTTGATCATGGAGGAGGGCACGCTCGGGCACGTCAAACTCGGCAGTGAGGGCCAGTTGATCAACGACCTGCGGTCCGAAAGCCCAGGGCAGGGGGCCCGGGTGCCTCGCGGGGTCGAGATCCGAAGCGTTGACCTCGATGTGACGGCCGAGTCGCGGCTCGACGACGCGCGCTCGTCCTTCGCCGCGGTGGGTTGGTCCGAGAACATCGAGCGCCTTAGCGCGCGTTTGCGCTTGCCGCCGGGCTGGGACGTGCTCGCGATTTCGGGCGCCGACGACACCTCGCAAACCTGGCTCTCGCGCTGGGACGTGTTCGCGATCTTCTTCGTGGCGCTCGTGGCGATCGCGGCGCTTCGGCTGCTCGGTGCCATCTGGGGCCTCATCGCGCTTCTTGCGCTCACGCTGACCTATCACCAGGCGAACGCGCCGCTCTACATCTGGGTGGTGCTCCTGGGGCTGCTGGCTTTGCGACCAGTGGTCAACAGCCCGCGCTGGAGTCGCGGACTGAGCACGCTTTGGTGGGGCGCCGGGGTGGCCCTCGTCTTGATCGCCGTGCCGTTCTGCGTGGCCCAGCTGCGGATGGGTTTGTTCCCGCACGTGGGCGTAGACTGGGGCGGGTGGGACGCCGTGCCATGGCTTGCTGGGTGGACGGTTCTCGTCGTTGCCGTGGCCGCCTATCGCACGGCCGAGGTGCGAAGCCTTCGCGGGAGGACGGCGGTCGGAATAGTTGCCGCCGCTTGCCTCCTCGGATTGGTCGCCATCCGATTGCTCGGCGGCTTCGGCATGCCTTCCGCGAGAGTCTCGCAGATGGATGACCGAATGGAACGCCAGCCGGCTGCAGCAGACCTGGGCGTCATGGCTTCCGGCGCGCTCGAGGAAGAGCGCGATGATGAAGGCTACGCGCCGAGCAAGTCAGCCAAACGCTACCGAGGCGCGGGTTCACCCCAGGTAGCCAAGGTGCCGATGACTCAACAACAAGATCCCAACGCGGTCGTCCAAACCGGTGAGGGGATCCCCGATTGGGAGTCGGGCTCATGGGCCCTCAACTGGTCCGGTCCAGTCCCGTCCGACCATCGCGTCAAGCTCTGGTTGATCTCGCCGCGCGCCAATCTCGTGGCATCGATCGTGCGCGTCCTGCTGTTGGTTCTTCTCGGGCTTGGCGTGATGCGTCGGTGGAAGCGTGCACAGCTGCCTCCCGCCAGGCCGAGCGCAGCGGCGACCGGTAGCGTGATCGCGATCCTTGCCGGTGGACTCATCCTCGGATCGAGCTCAGCCAGCGCACAGCCAGCCGTTCCCGAAGGGGCACCTTCGCAAGCAATCCTCCACGAGCTTGCCAAACGCCTGACCGCGCCTGCGGAGTGCGCCCCCGATTGCGTGTCGGTTGCGCGGGCAAGTATCGATGCCAGCCGCTCGCGCATCGTCTTCGAAGCCGAAGTGCACGTGGGAGCCACCAGCGCATTTCGGATGCCCGGACCGGCTAGCGCCTGGCTGCCGAACGTCATCACCGTTGACGGCCAGCCACGCAGCGCCATCGCGCTGGCAGGCGATGGCTTCGCTCTGCTGCGGCTCGAAAAGGGCGTGCACCGCGTGCGGCTCGATGGTTTTGCGCCACCGGGCGAGAGCCTGACACTCGCGTTCGGCGATCAGCCCAAGCATCTGGCCGTCAACGCGAAAGGCTGGGAAGTCGACGGCCTGCGAGACAACGGCCGTGCCGACGCATCGATTCAGTTGCGACGCACGCTCGTAAGCCAAGACAAGGCGACCGACCAGCCTGAGGCCGTCCGCCTGCAACCCTGGTTCGAAGTAAGGCGGACGATTGGCATCGGCGTGCGCTGGACCGTGAACAGCAGCGTGCGACGCATCAGTCCATCATCGGCCGTCGACGTGGTGCGCATACCGCTCTTGCCCGGCGAGGAAGTCAGCAAGGCCGATGCGATTGTCGAGGATGGGCACATCGTGATCACCGTTCCGCGGGGAGAGACGCTGGTCAGCTGGTCTTCAAACCTCGAACCAAGCGCCGAGCTCGCGCTGGTCGCGCCACAGAACGTGCGCTGGTCCGAAGTCTGGGAGCTCAGCTGCGGCCCGATCTATCGCTGCCAGCACGCGGGGCTGCCCCCCATCAGGCACTTCCAAGCGGGCCTGTGGCAACCACTGTTTCGCCCCTGGCCTGGCGAAGAACTCCAGCTGCGCTTCGACCGTCCCCCGGCGGCCCAGGGAAGCGTGCTGACGATCGATGCGCTCATGCTCGTGACGCGACCGGGCCTCCGACGCAGCGAATCCACCCTCAGCGCCACCGTGCGCAGCAGCAGCGGCGGCGTGCACGCCTGGACGCTCCCCGAGGGTGCCGAGCTCCAAAGCGTGACGATCGATGGTAGCCCGCGGTCGCTGCAGATGCAGGACAACGAGCTGCGGACCACCCTCCGTCCCGGCGTGCAGCAAGTGGAGATCGCCTTTCAGCAGGAGGGCGGCCTCGAGACCTGGTTCAAGACTCCTCAAATCGGCTTGGGCGCACCGGTCGTCAACGCGCGCGTGCGCGTGAACCTCCCCGATGATCGCTGGCTGCTGTGGACCGAGGGCCCGGCATGGGGCGCGGTAGTCCTCTTCTGGCCGTACCTCTTGCTCGCCCTTCTCGTCGCGTTCCTGCTGTCACGCGTGCCGCAAAGCCCGCTACGCATCTGGGATTGGCTGCTCTTGAGCCTCGGCTTCGTGACCTTGCCCGTCTGGGTCGCCGTGCCTGTCGTGGCATGGTTCTTTGCACTGCAACACCGCAGCCAACATTCCGACCTGCCCAGTCGCGCCTTCAACGCGCGTCAGGTCTTGCTCGGCGGCCTGAGCATCCTGGCCCTCCTGTGCTTCTACGCGGCGGTGCACAACGGCCTTCTCGTCCGTCCCGACATGCAAGTCGCCGGCGCGGGCAGCTATGGCGGCAGCCTCGAATGGTACATCGACCGCAGCAGCAACGACTTACCGGAGACTGCAGTCCTGAGTCTCAGCATCTGGGTCTGGCGGTTGCTCATGCTTGCCTGGTCACTCTGGCTCGCCTTCCGTCTCGTCGGTTGGGTGAGATGGGCATGGTCCGCGTTCAGCACCGACGGCCGCTGGAAAACGCAACCCGTGACCCCAGCGCAACCCGACCCCATCTGACGGAGCCACTTCGACGAGTCACGCTTTGGCCCGACGCGATCGCGCGGGATTCGCGACGCCCAGCGAGAAAATTGGGCAAAAACCTTGTGTTTACGCACAAACACGCTAGGGCAAGGAAACATACGAAGTGTCGCGTAGTTGATTTCCTATCCTGCAAACGCCTCGGCCTAACTGAACGCAATCGACCGCTGGCACTGCCGTGAGTCTGCGTCGCCAAAGCCGGCACTTCGAGTGTCGAGCGAACAGCCCGCATACGGCTTCTTGCACAGCTCGAACCGCGTTCCACCGATAGAAAGGAACCAAGCAAGTCATGCAAGAAACCATGAACGTTCAATCCACTACGAACGACCGCGAGCCGTCTGAGCCGACCGTTCGCGAGACCGTCACCGACGAATTGACTCGCCTGCGTGATGAGCTCTCTCGCACCGCGCACGAGATTCGAATGAAGTCCAAGGGCGCCAGCGCTGAGGCGCAGGACACCAGGAGAATGCTCGAACGGGAGGCCAAACGATTTAGCGCCGAGGTAGAAGAAGCCGTCGAACGGACACAAGAAGACCTCGTCGAAGCCGGAAAGGATCTCCAAATGCGATTCCAAGAGCTCGCGAAGCAGCTGGCGCATCCGCGCAAGTGAGTCCGGACGAGCACCACTCGAACACTCTCCATCATTTGACCAACCACGAAAGGAACCATCACTCTATGCCCACCCAATTCACCGACCACGTTTCATTACCGGCGCAGAGCAAGACCAAGCTCGTCAACCGATACAGCGAGTACAATCGTGTCGTCCGCAGCACCGTTGGTGAGTCCGGAGAACACAACGACCCCGCAACGGAAGACCTGCTCACCGAAGTTCTTCGTGGAACCAAGCTCGACATATGGTTCCTCGAACGTCACGCGAACGTTGGAGTGCTGACTGATGCCGCTTGAACAAATCTATGAAGACGTGACCGGGAAGCTATCGAAGTGGGCCGAGACGTTCGGTGAGATGCTGCCCAACATGATCGTTGCGCTACTCGTGCTTGGCCTGTTCTGGTTCGTTGCGCGGATGGCGTGCGGCGCGAGCGATCGAGCCCTTCGCCGTTTCGATACGCACGAGGCTGCCCGCGAGCTCATCTCACGGATCATCCAAATCGGGGTGCTGCTTGCCGGCGTCGTCGTCTCCCTTGGCGTCCTGAATCTCGACAAGGCACTCGCTTCCATACTCGCCGGTGCGGGTGTCATCGGGCTAGCCCTTGGTTTTGCATTTCAGGATCTCGCAGGGAACCTGATCTCAGGCATCGGCCTCGCCATCCATCAGCAGTGGCCATTCAAGATCGGTGACGTCGTCGAGACCACCGACGTGTTCGGCGTGGTGGAGAAGATCCATCTCCGCACGTCGAGTCGCTCCCGCAAAGCGCGTTCAACGGCCTTTCCCAGGAGGCATCATGAGCGCCGCCGAGCGAGAGCTGGGCGTTCGGTGGAGGCTACCGCTCCTTGATTTTCCGAGCCCAATCGTCGGCGATGGACTTTGCCGCATCACGACCGCCTAGCCCAAACGCAAGCGCAGCCGCAACGGCAACACTGCCCAGGGTGAAGCCAAACGCCATGCTGACGATGTTGTCGGCTAGCCCCATGGCCTTCAGGCCCATTGCGAGCACCAAGCCGAGGATCGCGATTCGGGCGATGTTAGCGAGCCCCGGGCTCCCGTGCTCGGTCAGCTTTTCGTAGGCCAACGTGCCGAGGAAGTTGCCGATGATCAGGATGAGACCGCCAATGAGCAAGCCGGCGCCGAACTCCAGCACCGAGGCGAATACATCGGAGATCACCTCGATTTTCAGCACGTTCACGGCTGCGGCCGCGGCTGCCAACATCGAGAAAAACATGATCGCGATGTCTACCAGTCGCGTCGGCGTGAACGACTCCGTGAACAAGCCGTCGATGCCGATCTTCTCGGGCAGCGCGTCGAACTTCATCCCCTCCAAGAGGCCATTGAGGACGAAAATCACGAACTTCGCGGCCACATAGACCACCAAAAGGATGATGGCAGCGCCGACGATGTTGGGCACTGCGGCCATGAGCTTTTCGATCAGGCTTGACGCTGGGACGGAAATCGCGGGGATGTCCAGCACTCCGAGCGCAGAAACGATGACCGGGAGCAGGATCACGGCGAAGACCAGGGCCCGACCAAACTTGGCCAGGCTGATGTCTTCGTTTCCTGTGCGTTCCGCCACCCGTTCGTCCACTTTTTCCAACGCTACGCCTGCCAACTGGGCGAGGACTTTCGCGATGATCCAGCCCGCATAGGCGATGACTCCTGCACCGATGATGTTGGGTACCGCAGCTGCGAACTTGCTCGCCATCGACTTCAGCGGATCGAGAACGTTCATCAGTCCGAAGTGCTCCAGCACCGCGATTAGAACGAAGATCGTGAGCACTGCTTTCACGAGCGACACGATCGGCGAAACGAAATCGGTGACGCTACCGTCGTCCGCTGTTCGGTGCAGCGCTGGAATCTTCGTAAGCACCCGCTTCAGCAGACCGGCGACTAGCTTGACGACGAAGAGACCGACGATGAGTATCGCGAGCCCGAGCAAGGCATGGCCTAACGCACTAGACCCAGCCGGACCGAGAACCTCGGTGAGCCTGTTAGTCAATTCCTTCATGGCATCCTATCTCCTTTCGAGCGCTCTGCTCCACGTTCATCTGGGCGTCGCCATCCACACGCCGAGTCACTGGCTGATCACCGGTTCCCCGTATGACACGATCGCAGGCGACTGAGAACCGTCACGCGCAAAAAGCCGTCGACACGCACTGCGCTCCTGATGCGGGACGTAGACGGACGGGCATCTGATTTCTTCACCGCTTTCTTTTGCAAATCACCCATTCGGCGGAAATCGTCAGAGGCCTCGTTCGGAAATGTCCGCGAACGTGAACAAATCGGCTTCGCTGTTGCGTTCGGTACACAGCTCCACCCGAGGGCTACTCGGATTCCCGGCCAATCCCATGCGCCGTTCCCCTGGCCCGCTTCTTGCGATACGTCGTGGCATGCGACCGAGCCCTCCTGCCATCCTGGTCTTGCTCTTCGGCTGCGCCCCCTACGTGCACTCGCCCTCCGTGCGTAGCTTTCCACTCGAGGCGGCGAAGGCGCTGAACCCACGAGAAACCGGCATCCAAGTGGAAGGAGGCGGTGGCGGTGGCGAGTACGTGAACCTCGGAGGCATCAGCGTCCGGGTTCGGCACGGGCTCGCAAAGGGGCTCGACGGAAGCGTCGAGGGCAACTTTCAGCGTTTCAACATCACCGATGAAGACTACGCGCTGCAGAACCGAAACATCTTCGCCGGGCGCCTCGGCATCAAGTACGCGTTCATCGACCACGTTGCGCTCGCAGTCGGCTTTGGAGGCGGAGGATGGACCGGCGGCGGCTTCATCGGCCCAGACGCCTCGCTGATCTTCGGCTACGAGAACCCGTACTGCGTGCCCTTCGTCGACATCGGGGGTTTCATGAGCCTTCCCGTCCGTGAGAACGTCATCGCCCTCATCGATCGCGGCTCCGAGCCGGAAGATTTCATCACAGCCCCCACCAACACGGTGGGCTGGACCATCGGCACCGGCCTTCGCATTCCCGTGTCCCACAAGAAGAACCAGGAGACCAAGAGCGCTTTTCTCCTCGGCTTCCGTTACCGTGGGGTGTACTTCGACAACGTGCCCGCAGGATACCGCGACCGCCGCTCGTACATCTACGGCTCGGGGGCATTCGAGTACGTATTTGGGCGCGGGCAATAGCGCGTCCGCGTTCGTGTTTTCGTGTTCGGGAAGCAGATAGGCGGGCGCTCGGCGTTCGTACAGCCATGGATCGCCGCCAAGGTCTCGGTCCGGTTTCGATAAAGAATTACGTATAAAAGGGTAAGAATTACGTATTCCCACGCGCCTTCACCGTGCCCAGGTTAAAGGTGCGGGCCCAGACAAGGGGAGGGTCCTCCAGTCCGCGGCTCGTAGATTAGGGGGTACGTCATGACATATGCACAGCATTTTGTGTCATTGAAGACGTACGGATTGGCGCTTGCGCTCGTATTCTCTCCGGCGTTTATGCAACTGGACGACGTTGGTTGCGAGCCGGCCGATCCCACAACACTTGCGGACCTTCAATTTCGACCGTTTCAGGTCCCTGGGCAGGAGCTGCCTGAGGATATGATCGCGTTCGAGAGCGAAGTGTTGGTCTATGAAGTGGAGCTTCCCGACTCCGTTACCGAAGCGATGGTAGTCGCGGAACCAGCGGTTGAAAGCGCGGCGCTTTCTATCCAATGCATTGCTGGTGGCACCATTTCTGGACACCAGATCGATCCGGCCCTTGACTGGACCATGGTCGATCTGCCTGCAGGCGACAGCGTGTTGGAGGTCATCGTTCACCCAAGCGGCGAGCACGGTACTGACTTCGGCCAGTATACGATTATCGTCACGCGAACGGAACTAGCGCATCCAACGACACTTGCGGACCTTCAATTTCGACCGTTTCAGATGCCTGGGCAGGAGCTGCCTGAGGATATGATCGCGTTCGAGAGCGGAGTGTCCGAATACGATGTGGTGCTTCCCGACTCCGTCACCGAAGCGATGGTGGTCGCGGAACCAGCGGTTGAAAGCGCAGCGGTTTCCGTCCAATGCGTTGCTGGCGGTACGATTACCGGACACCAGATCGATCCAGCCCTTGACTGGATCCCGGTCGACCTCCCGGACGGCGACAGCAGGTTGGAGGTCATCGTTCACCCGAGTGGCGAGCATGGGACCGAGTTCGGACAGTATACGATCCACGTAACCCGAGCGCTTTGACTATCAAAGCTGGCGTCCATGAAGCGCCCAAACGACCCGGCCGTGGTTATCGCGGTCGGGTCGACTTTTTTGCGTTTGCCGGAGCGGCGGGGCCGGGTGTGTTTGGCGGAACGCGCTCGGCCGTTCGCGTCCCTCTAAGCTGCGCGCGTCGCGCCGCTGGTCTTGCCGGCTTCGTCGACGAAGAGCCGGCGTTCGGCGTTGACGAGCTCGAGCAGCTGTTTTTGGTCGATCAGGCCGGCGTCGAGCAGGGCGCGCATGTAGCCGTCGGCGTAGCCGCGTGCCTGGGCCAAGGTGGCGTAGTTCGCTCCACTGAAGCGGGTTTCGATCGTCTTTCGCACGAGGCCGCGAAGAGTCACCTTGAGCTCGTCTAGGTTCATAGCCGTTCCTTCCTAAGACCGCAGTGTCGGTTTCGCGCGGCCAGGGTCAAGAAAACGGCGGGCTAGAAACAGGTGAGCTCGCGGAAGTCTTGGATTCGCTTCTCGAGATGATCCCGGCTCAGGTCTTGGAGCGCGCCGGTGCCGACGTCTTGCACGCAAAATGAAGCGGTCGCCGAGCCGCAGATCACGGCCTGCCGGAGGTCGGTGTGGCCGTTTTCGGCGAGGTAGCCGAGGAAGCCGCCGGCAAACGAGTCGCCCGCACCGGTCGGGTCAGAAACAGCCTTGAGCGGGTAGGCGGGTGCGCAGAAAATGTCTTCGTCGAGGAACAGAAGCGCGCCATATTCGCCCCGCTTCACGATCACCGTTTCCGGGCCGAACGTGCGCAACGCCTCCGCGACCGCGAGGGGGTGGTGGAAGCCCGTGAGCTGTCGCGCCTCCTCCTCGTTGATGACGAGGATGTCGACACGCCTGAGCACTTCTTTGAGCGGATCGAGCGCGATGTCGATCCAGAGGTTCATCGTATCGGCGATGACGAGCTTCGGGTTGTGGATTTGGTCGAGCACGTGCAGTTGCAGCTGTGGCGCGATGTTGCCGAGCATCACAAATTCGGAGTCGCGGAACGCGGTTGGAATCTTTGGGTTGAAATCCGCAAAGACGTTCAGGTCGGTCTTGATGGTTTCGCGCGACGTGAGGTCGTCGGAGTAACGGCCTTCCCAGTGGAACGTCTCTCCGTTCGCGACCTCGAGCCCGGTGGTATCGATGCCGTGGCCCCGGAGCATGTCGACCGCCTCCCGGGGGAAGTCTTTGCCCACCACACCGACCAGCCGGACTGGCGCGAGCTGGCTTGCCGCGAGAGACGCGTAGGTAGCCGACCCTCCGATGACCCGTTCGTGGGAGCCGAGGTGATTGTGAATGGTGTCAAAAGCGACGGAACCGACGACGAGAAGCGATGACATATTGGCTTTCAGGGTACGTATTTGCGAATGAGGGGCCACAGCTTTTCACGGGCGGCCGCCGAGATCGAATCGGAGTTGCTGAGGATCGCCCCGGCAAGCGCCGAGGTGGCAGGGCGTTTCGCTGGATCGGGCACCGATGGGGCAAGCTCCAGAATGATTTCCTTGGCTTTGGCGACGTTTTTGTGCATCACCGCCAAGACGCCGTCTACCGAAACCGCATCGTGAACCTCGTGCCAGCAGTCGTAGTCCGTCACCATGGCGAGCGTCGCATAGGGCAGCTCCGCCTCTCGCGCGAGGCGCGCTTCGGGGAGGTTCGTCATGCCAATGACCGAAACGCCCCAGGAGCGGTACAGCTCGGATTCGGCACGGGTCGAGAACTGCGGGCCCTCCATGCTCAAGTAGACTCCACCCCGGTGCACCGTCGCGTGGGCTCTTTGCGCCGCATCGCTCAGGGCCCCTGCGAGCTGCGCGTCGATCGGGTCTGCGAAACCGACATGCGCCACCACGCCGTCATCCTCGAAAAACGTATCGACGCGATTCCGGGTCCGGTCGATGAACTGGTCGACGACGACCATGTCCCCGGGATGGATGTGCTCTTTCATCGAACCCACGGCCGAGATGCTGAGGATCTGTTCCGCGCCGGCCATCTTGAGGGCGAGGATGTTCGCCCGATAGTTGACCTTGTGCGGGGGGAGATGATGCCCGCGGCCGTGCCGGGGCACGAAGAGCAACCGCGTGGTTCCGATTGTCCCAGCGACGATCAAATCGGAAGGCGCGCCAAACGGCGTCGTCATTTTCAACTCTTCGACGTTCGCCAGGTGCTCGAGCTCGTAGAGCCCGCTTCCTCCGATGACGCCGAGCGTGTGCTGCACCTCGCTCATCGGCCGTAGGCCTGTCGCATGACGACCACCGTGCGTACCTCACCGGCGCGGAACACCTCGAGCTGGACAGTCGAACCCACCGGTCCCCGAAGCCGCTCTACGATTTCCTCATAGTCGAGCTCGCGGACCGAAGCACCGTTGATCGAGATGATCACGTCGTTTGTCCGGATCCCGGCGAGGTCGGCTGCTCCTCCAGCTGGCGCCTCCACGACGCGGAGGCCTCCACCTTCTGAATAGCCGAGCTTGGCGTGAATTCCGCCAGCCGGCTGTCCCCGCGCGGCGCCGCCGCAGGAAGCGAGAAAAGCAAAGCCCAACGCGAGCACGGCGGCTTTTCGAGATTGCGGGCTCATCCTCGGGCACCGGCATAGCCGGGTTCTTGAGGAGTGCAAACCTTCACCGAGGCAAGATTGACACCAGGGCACGCCGAGGTACCATTCGCTCAACCCCTCGGAACTGTAGCGGAAACTGCTCTTGGGCCGGAACGATGTATAAGCTCGTCATCTTGGACGACAAAGGTCACACGACCGTCGTACCGCTATTGCGTGACGAGATCACGATCGGTCGACAGGACGGCAACAGCATTCGGCTCACCGAACGAAACGTCTCTCGCAGTCACGCGCGCCTGTTGAAACGTAATCAAGCTTACATTGTCGAGGATCTCGGCTCGTACAACGGCGTCACGGTCAACGGTGAGCGAATCGAGGAAAAGGCGGAGTTGGCCGTCGGCGATCAGCTCGGGATTGGTGACTACGATCTGGCGTTTCAGTCCGACGCGCCGCCGACCCAGCAAAGGATGCCTTCGCCGGCGCCGAAGCCCAAGAGCGCCCCGCCTCCCAGGTTGGTCGTGCTCAGCGATCCGGTGACCGGGGCGGAGTTCAGCTTGAGCAAACCGGTGCTGCGAATCGGCCGCGACGAGCGCCTCGACATCTGGATCAATCACAAGTCCATCTCGCACGAGCACGCCGAAGTTCAGTTGAAGGGCGGCGCGGTGACGGTGTTTGATCTCGACAGCGCCAATGGGATGCGGGTCAACGGCGTGCCCGTGTCGCGCGCCGTGCTGGAAGCAGGAGACATCCTCGAGCTCGGGAAGGTTCGATTCCGTTTCGTGCCCCCCGAAGGTTCGAGAAGCTTGGATCCTGTTCCCCTCGAAGCCGTATCTGACGGCCCGCCCGCATCGTCGCGTAAGGCGGGGATTGCGATCTCGGTGATCGCCTTGCTGCTGGTTGCCGGGGCTGGCGCGGTGCTGACCACGATGCGTACGGAGCCCGAGAGGATCGTTGCTGCGGAACGTCCTCCGGTCGTTGCCGCGGCGTTGCCTCCGGAAATCGAAGCCGTCCCCCCAGAGCCCGCCAGCGCGGCTGGCGATTCCGACGGCCAAGCGATCGCTGAGCCACAGGAGTGGGAAGGGAGGCTTGCCCAGGCCCTGGAGGCCCTGGCGGGCGGCGAGATCGACGAGGCGCACGCCATTGCGAACGACCTGCCCGCGGACAGCGTACTTCGAGAAACACCGGAGTTCGGCGAGATCCGGTACCGCTACGCGCAGTCACACATCAGCGACGGGGAGCGCGCTCTCGAGGCACGGGACTTCGAGCAGGTTCGTCGCAAGGCCAAGCTCGTGCTGGCGCTCGACGAGATCACGTCGAAGCAGCGCTCGGACGCCAAGCGCCTAATGCGAAGGGCGCGAGCCGTAAGACCGGCTCGCGAGCAGGTTCCCAAGCGGGAAGCCGAGCCCGTTCCTGCGCCCGATCCGAATCTGGCCCTCGAGGAGGCCTATGCTTGCGTGGCTCGAGGAGACAACGGCTGCGTGATCGAGGCCCTCGGCCGGGGCAAGGCGCGCAGTCCCGCGGCCCTGGCGCTCTTGATCGAGACCTACCGGGCCATGGATGACCTGGTGGAGGCCCGAAGGCACATGAATACCTTCGTCAAACGGTATCCAGACAACCCCAGGACCCCAAAGTACAGCCAGATGTTGGCTTCGGAGTGACGCAGGGCCGCAGAATCGTTGATTAATGGGCTTCGCCCGTGACAAACTGAGGCAAGGTGTTTGGGGGAACACAAGGGAGGCGTGTTTCGGCCGGATGGCCGGCATGGGCGATGGCGCTGGTCGTGGGGGCATCGCTGCTTTCGAGCGGCGCTCAGGCCCAGGTGGCGACCCTCACGGACGGCGGCATGGACCTGCACTTGTTCCGCCCGGCGGTCGACTCGCGCGGGTACTTCAGCGTCAACGGCAGCGAGGTTTTGCCCCACAAGGATTTCAGCTTCGGGCTCGTCCTCGATGCGGGCTTCGGCATCCTTCGATACAATGGCTTTGACAACAACCCCAACGGTGCGGCCAACGACGCTGCGCGCGAGAGCCGAATCGCGAAGCAAGCGTTCACCGGGACGTTCATGTTCAACATCGGCCTCATCGACCGATTGGTGCTCGGCATCCAGCTTCCGATCACGTTCTTTCGTGGGAACGAGGTGCAGACTCCCGATCGCGGCGGTACCTGCACCGGTGCAACCTCCGCCGGTTGTCTCTACAACTACCAAGCCGGCGGATTGCGATCTCAAGGTGTCGGCGACCTGACCATCGTCGCCAAGGCGCGGCTGCTCAACCTCGGCGAGCTGCCGGTCGGCATTGCGGTGACCCTGCGAGCGGGTTTCCCGACGGCCAAGTCGACGCAGTTCGCCGGCGAACCCGGCTACTCCCTCTGGCCCACGGCCGTGTTCGAGTTTCAGCCGATCGAAAAGATCCGACTCGCACTCGAAGGCGGCTATCGCTGGACCTCCGGGCAGGGCGCCACCTTTATCTGGGATGGGCGTTCGAATCCCGGCCTAGGCGACCCTGCTGGCACCGCGACCGATCCGGTCGACGTATCCAGCGCCGGCCGAGTGTTCACCTACGATGATTTGATCACCTTTGGGTTTGGCTCCGCCTTCCGCATCGCGAGCTCACTCGACTTCATCATCGAGTTTTACGGCAGCCAGATCGCCCGAGAAATCGGGACAAAAGGCACCCTTTCGATGGAGGTTCTCGGCGGGTTCAAGTACTTCGTCACCAACAAGAGCTTCCTCTTCATCGCGGCCGGTGCCGGGATTCCGAAGACCGGCTTTGAAGCGGCCGACATTCGCGCAACGCTCGGGATCATCTACGAGCCGGCAGTTGGGGACCGCGACAATGACGGGATTGCCGATGACGACGATGGTTGTCCCGACGAAGCGGAAGACCGAGACGGCTTCGAGGATCGCGATGGCTGCCCGGATCTTGACAACGACGGCGACGGAATCCTCGATGTGGACGACGCCTGTCCGTTGGTCAAAGAGGACTACGACGGTGATCGCGACGAGGACGGCTGCCCCGAGGGCAGGGAAGGCGATCGTGATGGAGATGGGATTCCCGATACGGTCGACGACTGTCCGGACGAGCCGGAGGACTTCGACGGCTTCCAGGATGAAGACGGCTGCCCGGACCCAGACAACGACGGCGACGGGATTCCCGACGAGAAGGATCTCTGTCCGAACGATGCCGAAGACTTCGATGGCTTCCAAGACGAAGATGGCTGCCCGGACCTCGACAATGACAGTGACCGGATTCTCGATGTCGATGATGCTTGTCCGAACGACCCGGAGACCTACAACGGCCACGAGGACGAGGATGGCTGCCCCGACAAGGGCTTGGTGATCCTAGAAGACACGCAGATCACGATTCTCGAGAAGGTCTACTTCGAGACCGACAGCGCCGTCATCAAGCCGCGCAGCTTCCCGCTGCTCGATGCGGTCGCCGCGACGCTGAACGCCAGCCCGCAGATCACCCTGGTCGAGATTCAGGGCCATGCAGATGAGAGGGGCAGCGACGGCTACAACATCAAGCTGACGCGGGCTCGGGCCGCCTCCGTCATGACTGCGCTCATCGAACGCGGCGTCCTCAAGCAGCGGCTGAGGTCTGGTGGATACGGCGAGCGATGTCCAGTCGACCCCAAGCACAACGCCAAGGCGTGGGAACGAAACCGGCGCGTGGAGTTCAAAATCATAGAAACCGACGCAGGCCCCACCGGAGTTGAGGTAACATGCCCGCGCGGCCGTTCTCTGGTGCCGAGGTGATATGTCGCGCGAGCACTTCGTCGAGTTGATGACCCCTGCACTGATTCGATTCAGTCAGGATTTGAAATCGGTGTTACGGATTGTCGAAGATCCCGAGGTCGACGATGAGAGCCGAATCGCCGCGGCCGGTGCTCTTCTCCACGTGATCTTTTCGAGCGGCGCCATCCCAGGCGTTCGCGGCGTTCTCCGTCATCTGGGGGACGCGATGCTGATTCGGCTGGTGTTGAGCGACGTGCGCGGGCGATCCCCCGATGCGTTCAACAAGCATGCGCAGGTATCGCCGGAGATGTTTGATCCTTTGTCTGATGAGATCGAGGCGATGCAAGCCTACCTCGGAGATCGAGTCACAGTGCTCGAGCAAGTCGCCAAGAAGTTTCCGACTCTGAATCAGCAGGGGCATGAAGCCGCGCACTGCATCGAGGATCCCGAATCGAGCACGTGGCTCTACGACGCAGTTCACGAAGCGCTGATCGACGAGATCGATTTCGACGAAGAAGACGTGATTCGGGAGCTCAAGCAGGTCGATCAGATCTTGGCGCCACTCGCTGCGCGCGTCGCTCGCTAGACGCCTACGCGGCTTGGCGTCCGGGCTCCGAGATTTCGCGAAGCAGCCAGGTTCCGCGGGACGCCTTCACAGCCTTGGGGGTCTTGTGCGCCAGGACTCGCAGCAACTCGACGGCCCCGAGGTTCCAGTCCACCAGCCGAAGGATGCTGCCGTTTGGGGCGCGGAGATCGGGTTCGACATTCGTCCGGCGACGCACGAGATCATCGGCGTCCGATTGAGCTCGCGTTTCGATGACTAGCATGACTTTTCGCCGAAGCACGAACCCGACGGGGCTCGATGCAAGTGCGAAGCTCAGCGAGGTGAGCCCGGCACGGTGGGTCGGTAAGTGAGCTCGGAGCCGAGGCGCGTCATCGGACGACAGCTCCCAAGAGAACGATACCTCGGGCACCTCAGCCGGCATGCTCAGCTCCGATGCAAATCGGCGGAGCGCGTCGGCTGCCTCCGAAGCAGTGGCCGGCATGTGGTATCGCGTTCCCGTCAAAAAGACCGGCAAGAGGAGAAGCGCCGCGGTTGCTTCGCCGAGGGCGATCAAGCCGGTGCCGCTCGCGAGCAAGAGCGCGAGCCCGATCGTGCTCGTCCCATCGAGCAGCTCGCTCGCTCGGGTTTCGGTGCGCGGAAGCTCTTTGGCGAGAGCAGGTCGCCAATCTTGGGGTGGGGGCGCAGCCGTCCAGCGGACCGGACGGTGCAGCGCGAAGGCGAGGAGAGGCGCTGCGCAAAGGAGGTAGCTCGGCGCGAGCCATTGACCGATGGCGAGGGCGATTCCGCTGACAGCGAGCACGGCGACCCAGGGCGAGCGCACCAGCAGCGCGTCTGGCCCCATGCGAAGCTGTACCGCGCGCCGCTTCAAGAGCACCCATAGAGCGACCAGGAGCAGCGTCCAGGCAATTGGGCGGTCGTCGGGCGTGCTTAGAGGACGAAAGCCCGCGGGTGTGGGTGCATCCGGCGCGGACACGGGCAGGTCGATCGCTGCGAGGGGCACATCGAAGGTCAGCGGCCAGGCGGTCAAGCGCGGAAGATGAATTCGCCGCCACTCGACGAGGGTTCGTTCGGCGTGCTCCTCGACCTGGAAGTCGACACCGGGCGGAGTCTCGTGCAGGTCGCCGGGAACCGATGAACCTCGGGGAGCACGGATTTGAACCGAGACGCCATGAAGACCCGTCTCCCAGGCTGGCACCGACCAGACGACACGCGCTTGGTCTGTGTCCTCGACGGCACGCATGTCTGCTTGAATTCGGTACCGCATGAACACCCGGTATTCGCCTCGCCGCGGCGCTTCCCTCCTCGGAAAAGACAGGCGTATCCGGCCGTCGTCGAGAACCTCTGCCTCTGGGCGGAAGATCTCGCCTTCTTCCGAACGAAAGTACGGAGGCCGATAGCGGTCGAGCTCGACACCGTCTCCGAGGTCGACGAGCTCGAGCTCGTGCAGCCAACCGGCGTGAACCTCGACGTCCAGGCGAAGAAGAACGCGCAGGCTTGCGTCGCGCTCGACATCCACGGTGGCCCGCGCGCCTTTGACCACCGTACGGGTCCACGCCTGCGCGGTGGAAGACGAACCAAGGACAGCGGCAAAGATGCAAACGAGGAGGCCTGAACCGAGGCTGGGGCGCATGAGCCAAACCTAAGGAATTCCTTCGGTCCGGTGAAATTTCCTACTGAATCCGGATCCAGGATGGCATGAACAACAGGACGAACAGAAGAAGGGTTAACCAGCCGACGACCCTGCGCCGAGGTGAGAGCGGGCCCCCTTCGGTCGGCGGATGGCCCGGGCCGGTTGCGCGTGTGAGGAGCCACAGCACGACCGCCCAGACCAGCCAATGACTACCTGCGGTCGCGTCCGCGATCAGCGCGTCCCCGCGAAGTCCGTCGAGATAGCTCGGGATCCCGTATGCGGCGCTCACCACGATTGCGAGCAACGGCAGCAGGCGAAGGACGTACCTCGAAACCTGGTTCTGACGTGGGCCGAGGAGGGCGTACGCAATGTGGCCGCCGTCGAGTTGGCCGAAAGGAAGCAGGTTGATCATCGTTACGAGCAGTCCGGCCCAGCCTGCGAGCGCGGTCGGGCTCAACATGATGTCGTACCCGTCGGGGATGGGCCCTTGGAGCGCGTTCAGAAGTCCATGGTACAGAAGCGAATGCCCTTCGAGAATGTAGGGCCCCTCAGGAAGGGGCTCGACGGGCGAGGTGGCGAGACCGTACGCGATCACGGGGAGCGCGACGGCCATGCCGGCGAGCGGGCCGGCAGCCCCGATGTCGAGCAGCGCGTTGCGAGAACGGATCCGCTCGCGGATTTGAATCACCGCGCCCAAGGTCCCGAGCAGAAAGAAGGGAACCGGGATGAAATAGGGCGGAGAGACGTCGACTCGATGGTACCTACCCGCGAAGAAATGGCCGAACTCGTGAGCGAGCAGTATGGCCATCAGTGGGAACGAGAACACCCAGCCCCTCCCGAGCTCCGCAAGCGAGCCGGGCGCCTGTCCAAGGACCATTCCTGCGCCGACGAACAAGGTGGACGCAAAAGTCAGGGCAATCAGGGTCAGCGGCAGGGCCCAGTTCGCGTATCGCCTCTGCACGGCGTGCCTGTAGCATGTGCGTTGCGAAGCGCACGATCTGCTATTCTCTGGAGCGGATGGACCTCTACAGCGCGGCCAAGCGGCTCAACCGGCCGTTCGTGTTCACCGACGAACAATCCACGCAGGCTTTGACCATTGCGGACCATGGGTTGATCGGTGACGGGTTCTCCGCCGCGCTCGTCCGTGCGGACGGCGCGATCGACTGGCTCTGCCTGCCGCGTTTCGACAGCCCAAGCGTCTTCGCGGCCCTGCTCGACGAGAACAACGGCGGCTCCACGTCGGTCAGCCCCGTGGACTACCCCTTCGAGAGCCTTCAGCGCTACGACCCAGGCACCAACGTGCTCGAGACCGTGTTTCAAATCGAAGGCCGCGGGACCATTCGGCTCATCGATTACATGCCCTGGACCGACGATCCGCGATCCGCGGTGCATGAAGTTCATCGGCGCGTGCAATGCGTGGAAGGCGAGGCGGTCGTCAAGGTCGTCTTCGATCCGCGGTTCGACTACGGTCGCGTCAGCACAACGTTCGAGATCGACGGGCGCTCCGCGCTGGCCAAAGGCGCAACGGGAGAGCGTCTCCTAGCCGTTCTCGGCGGCGTCGGGCATTGGGAACAACGGCTCGAAGGCGGCGTGCAGGCCGTTTTTCGACTCAAGGCCGGCGAGCGCGGATGGCTCGTCATCAGCTGGAACGCAACGGAGCCGGAGTCGATCCTGGCCTACCGCCCCTTCGACGCGCTCCGCAAGACTCGGCGGCGCTGGCGCGATTGGGCCCAGCAGCTCGAGTACGATGGCCCATGGCGACACCACGTCACTCGATCCGCACTTCTGTTGAAGCTTCTCATGTATGCGCCGACGGGGGCGATGGTGGCTGCGCCAACGACGTCGATTCCGGAATGGATCGGTGGCGTTCGCAATTGGGACTATCGGTACACTTGGACGCGCGACGCGGCCATGGCTGTTCGCGCGGCGAATCTGCTCGGCTGCAATCGAGAGGCGCGCGAGTTCTTTCACTTCGTGCGGGATACGCTCGAACGCGATCGGGAGCTTCACGTCATGTACGCGGTCGATGGCGGCCGTGTCCCTGACGAACAAACCCTTGAACACTTCGCCGGATATCGTGGATCGCGGCCCGTGCGCATCGGAAACGGCGCGCGCGACCAGCTGCAACTGGACACGGCCGGCGCACTCATGGACGCGGCCTACGTGTACGAGCGCGGCGGCGGCTCACTCACTGCGCGCGGCTGGCGGCGCCTTCGGGGCGTGGTCGAGAACGTCGTCGCCATGTGGGCAGAGCCCGACCATGGCATCTGGGAGCCGCGCGCTGGCAAACGGCACAATGTGCACTCCAAGCTCATGAGCTGGCTCGCGCTTCGGCGCGGCGCGGAGCTTGCACCCTTGTTTGGTGACCAGTCCTTGCAGACGCGATGGCAGCAAGTTGCCGATGAGCTCCACGCCGAGCTCTGCGGGCGCGGTCTGGACAGGACCGGCAAGCGGTTCGTCGCCGCATACGACCAAGAGCACCCGGACGCGTCCTTGCTCCTGTTGCCGATTCACGGCTTCCTGCCGCCGAACGACCAGCGAGTCCTTCGCACCATCGAGTGGATTCAGGCTGCTTTGGGGGACGGGCCCTACGTCTACCGCTATCGCACCGACGACGGCGTCGGCGGCGAAGAGGGCGCATTCGTTCTTTGCGGCTTCTGGTTGGCCGAGGTCTTGGCGATGGCGGGGCGCATAGACGAGGCGCAGCAGGTTTTCGTCGCGCACGCCGAGGCCTCGAACCACTTGGGTCTGCTCGCGGAGCAAATCGAGCCTGGAAGTCGGACGCTCCTCGGTAACTTCCCGCAGGCTTTTAGTCACCTCGGCCTCATCAATGCGGCGGCCAGGATCGACTTGGCGCTGCGGTTGCGGGACGAAGGCTCTGCTCGCGTACCCGAGGTCGAGATCGGTCGCTAGGTGGGGAGCATGCCGAATGCAGATGAGGTGAAGCTTCGACGAACCGTGATCCTGCGGTTTGCCTCCTATGCGACCTGCGTCGGCTTGCTGACGGGGCTCGGCCTCTTCTTCTACGCGGGAATGCGCGACGCAGCGTCCTGGGGCTGGTTCGTCGTAGGCGGTCTGGCCGCCGTGGTGGGGCTGGTCTGGCTCGTCCGCTCGACCCTGATCGCTTCTGTCGAGAGCGCGAAGCCGAAGGCATTGGTCGAAGCCGAGCGAACGACCGAGGCGCCCGCCGTCGGAGTGGGGGCTGGCGGTGACGAGGTAAACGGGGACGAAGAGGTGGATTACCTGACGGCACTCCGCCACGAGTTTCGCACGCCGCTCAACGCCGTCCTGGGGTTCTCCGACGTGCTTTTGAGCGGCATCGACGGTGAGGTGAACGAATCGCAGCGCGAAGACCTGGAGATCATCCGTGCCTCGGGGATTCGACTGAAGTTGCTGCTCGATAGCGCGCTCGACCTCTCCCAGCTCGAGGACGACAATCTGCTGCTGAACGAGGACCGTATTGACGTTCGAGAGCTCGTGGCGCGCGTTGCGTCCGAGGCAGGACAGCTCTGGTCGAACAAGCGAAGCGCCAGGTGCGTCCTCCCCGAAGAGGCCTGCATCACCGAGGCGGACGAGAGCCGACTCCGCCGCTCCATTCTCGTGCTCGCCGACTTCCTGGCGACGGACCATAGAAATTCCGATATCGAGTTGAGTCTCGTTCGATCCGAGGCGTATCTCGCGATTGAAATTACCGCCGGCGCTTCGGATCGCCTCTCCTTTGATGCGCTGCCGACTACGGGGGAGGTTCTTGCATCGGAGGACGCCTCGGAGATTCGCCGCTGGCCGGTCGCCGTGACGGCCGAGGTCATTTCCCGGCACGAGGGCTCGCTCTATCATGGCAATGCGCCGTCTCGATTCCTGGTTCGGCTGCCTCTGCAGGGTGGGCGATGAATACCGGACGAGAGATTTCGGTTTCGAAGCTTCGCTGGGGCGTCGCCGCCGTTTCGCTCTACTTCGCCGCCTGCTGGTTCTCGTTGGCCGGCGAGGACCGCTACCCGGCTGCGTTTGTCGTCTTGGGAGCAGGCCTGTTCCTGGGAGCAGGCGTGCTGTGGTCGGTCGAGCGGCTCTTGCGCGCCCGGGAATCGACCAAGCCCTTCGACCCGGTGGCTGCGCCCATCCCTTCGATGCTGGAGACGATCGAAACACACTCGGCGAAGCCGGAGCTGCCCGCGCGGCAACGTGCCCGCTTCCTCGGGGCACTCGGTCACGAGCTACGAAACCCGCTCAATTCGGTTACGGGGTTTTCCGACATGCTGCTCGGCCGCGTCGATGGCGAGCTCAATGCCGAGCAGGAAAGCAGCGTCCGCACGATTCGCGCCAGCGCGGAGCGGCTTCTTCGGCTGGTTTCGACCGTGGTCGACCAGTCGAAGATCGAGGCAGGGGCGCTTCGCCTGCAACCGCAGTGGGTGGTTCCCGATGAGCTGATCACCGAGGCGATCGGGTTTGCACGGTCTCAGGCCGAGGGCATTTCGGTGATCGGTGGGGTCGCCGATGGGCTACCCCGTGTCTTCGTAGACCGGCATCGAACCGTCCATGCGCTCGTGAGCCTCGCGGTACTGGTCATCCGCTCGTCCGGGACCGACATCGTCATGCGTGTTGCGCCGCCGCGACGTGACCAGGTCGGAAAGGGGTTCGTCCAATTCGACCTGATGGCGACGCTCAAGGATTCGTCCGCCGACACGCTGGCGGTGGTCGAACGACTCGAAACGCCGCTATCACGCTCGGATGCGCTTGGCCTGGAGGTTGCGGTCGCGCGGAGCGTGATCGAAGCGCAGGGTGGACGCATCTGGACTGAAGCGGGGACAGCCGGAAGCCTCCGCGTGTGCATGACGCTTCCGACGTCGGCGCATTAGGTCTGATCCGGCTTGGATGCGTCGAGGATCGCCTGGTAGGCCCGGTTGCGTTTCCAGCCGAGGTCTTGCTGGAGCCGTTGGGTCATCTCTTTGTTCGACAGCCCCTCGCGTTTCCATTCCATCAAGAGCGTGTCGAGGTCGACGTCCTCGATCGCTGCATCGGCGGCTCTACCTTCGATGACGATGGTGATCTCGCCTCGGGCTGGGTTCGAGAGCTCTCCGCGGACTTCTGAGACCGTGCCGCGAATGGTTTGTTCATGCATCTTCGTGAGCTCGCGGCAGAGCGCGATTTGCCTCTCGCTGCCGAGCTCGCGTTCGAGGTCCTCCAAGGTCGCATGGATCCGATGGGGCGATTCGAACAGCACCACCGTCACATCCGAGTGGGCGATTCGCTGGAGTGCGCGGCTCCGGTCTCCGCCTCCGCGAGGCAGAAACCCTTCGAAGACGAAACGACGGACGGGGAGTCCAGCGACGCAAAGAGCGGCCAAGACGGCGCTCGGGCCCGGAATCGCTTCGATTGGAACGCCCGCGTCAGCGGAGCGCGAGACGAGGTAGACGCCTGGGTCGCTCACCACCGGAGTTCCCGCGTCGCTCACCAAGGCGTAGTGAGCGCCGTTGGCGAGCTCCTCGACGATCTGCAGCACCTTGTCGTTGTTGCTGTGCGCGTGAAAAGAACGCAGCGGGGTAGAGATGCCATGCTTCGCGCAAAGCGTTCGTGTATGGCGAGTGTCCTCGGCGAGAATGAGGTCGGCTTCGCGCAGAATGCGCAGTGCCCGCAGCGTGATGTCTTCGAGACAACCAATGGGCGTCGCAACCACGGAGAGGCGACCTGACATTCCTTGGCGTTACCACATCTCTCCGGCTTCGCGACCCGGCCGCTCAGGGGGATTCGTAGACTTCGACGACCGTCTCGCCTAGCTCTTCGCGCAGGTATGCCTTGAGCTTCTCGAGGAGACGCTTTTCAATCTGCCGAACGCGCTCGCGGCTCACGCCGAATTCATCTCCAAGCGCCTGCAGAGTCTTGGGATCTTCTGCAACCAAGCGGTCGTCGAAGATCTGCCGTTCCTTGCCTTGCAGAGACTCTCCAAACTCGTGGATCTTCGCGGAGAACTGATCGCCGACTTCGGCATCGGCCAGGGTGTCGTCCACGCGGACGTCGTCTGACGGAATGAGCTCCACCCTCGCCACAGGGCGACCTTCTCCCATCCCTACCGGTGCATCGAGGGACGCATCCCCGGCTGCCAAGCGCATGTCCATCGAGACGACGTCCCGCTCTGGGACGTTGAGGCGCTCCGCGATGATCCCCGCCGTGGGCTCGATTCCCATCGCAGAGAGGCGCGCTTTTTCTTTCTGCAGGTTGAAGAACAGCTTCCGTTGAGCCTGTGTCGTGCCGACTTTGACGAGCCGGTGGTTGTTCAGGATGTAGCGAAGGATGTACGCTCGAATCCACCAGGCGGCATAGCTCGAGAGCTTCACGCCCTTGTAAGGGTCGTACTTCTTCACGGCCTGCATCAGGCCGATGTTGCCTTCCTGAACGAGGTCCAGAATGTTCTTGTACGCCTGTCGATAGTCGTATGCGATCTTGACGACCAGCCGGAGGTTCGAGGTGACCAGCCGTTTTGCGGCATCGAGATCGTCTTCTTCGAGGAAGCGCACGGCGAGCTCGTGTTCCTCCTCCTTTGAGAGCAGCGGATATCGCTGGACGTCCCGCATATAGACGCCGAGCGGGTCGCGCTTCGAGAGCGCGGCGGAGGACGGTGCCAGCGCGTCGGGGCCGTCCCCGCCCAGGCTTGGCGCATCGTCCATGATTTCGGCGTCTTGGAGCTCGTCGATCTCGTCAGGTTCTTCTGCGTCGTTTCCAGTCATCGATCCCGCCCGTGACAGCCCTCTCTAAAGCACAGCCCCCCGGGACGTCCAGTGGCGGCCTTCATTTGGGGGCTTGAAAGGGCTGTTTGCCCGCTGCCCTCGGTCGCAAACGCCCACCGACCGCGCCGGCGACCGTGTATTGAATCGCGCCGTCGGCCGTCTGTGCGGCTTTGAGCCCCGCGGATGCGAGCTCGAGCATGGTGGCCACCTTGGCGCTTCGTTCCTTGTAGGCATCCTGGATTTTGGCTCTGATCATCACGTTCAAATCCGAGCGCTTGAGTGGGCGTAGGATCCGAACCCTGCCAAGCGCGTCGAGCTCCAGGTCTTTGCCGCGCGCCGTCGCGCGTTCGATGTTCGCCACGCCTTCTTCGATCGTAACCGTCAGCTCCAGGTCCCCCGCCTCCGCACGGTCGAGCGTCAAGCCGCCCCAATCTGGAATCTCGAGCTTGGATTTGCCGTCACCGAGGCTCAGCGCCTCGATGGTGACTGCGATGTTGCCCGTCGACTCGGTGACCTCGCTCGGCATGTCGAGCACGATCTCGCCGCTGAGCGTTCCACCCAGGGGAATCTTGGTGAACTGGAGCAGCGCGGGGAGCGCTCCGAGGTCGACTTCGTCGATCTCGATATCGACGTCCAAGTCGTTCTCTCCGATCGTGATGTCGCCATCGGCGTCACCCCCTGCCAGCTCTGCGTCGAAGCTGTAAGATTTCGACCCGGAGATCAGCGAAAACAGCGATGTGCTGACGGTGAGCTCGTCCAAAATCAGATCGAGTGGAGGGGAACCCTCTTCGCCGGACGGAACGATCCAGCGGAGCCCCTCGAAGGTGAGTCCGGTCAAGCCCGAGTGGGTCAAGTCGATGATCTCGATCTCGTAGCCCCTTGCGGATGCTTCTTGAACGATGCGGTCGGCAAGCCGCTCGTACGGAAAAGTCTTGTACGCGAAGAAGAGAAAGCAGAAGACGAAGAACAGGGGGTAACCCGTCCACTGCAGGATTTGCTTGATTGGAATTCGGTCCACGATTTACTGCTCCACCGAACCGGTTTCGCGATCGTAGGCGTTGACGCCCAACTTCACCGTGTATCCCGTTCTCATGCGGCCACCGGTCATCTGGATGCGTTCTATTGCGACCGGATAGGAGCTGTTTTCGATGTCTGCGAGCATCTCGATCAGCGGTCGAAGCTCAACCACAGGCAAAGAGACGCGTACCGAACGCCGACTATACTCTCCCATGTCGAGGTTTGGCTGGTCGGTGATGCCGAGGCCGGTCACGCCGTACTGCTGAGCACGCTCCTCGAGAAAGCCGCCCAGTGAAGGCGCCTTTCGGCCGTACAGCCTCTCTACCGCGGCCCGATCGGCTTTCTGCTGTCGTAGACGGGGCTCCGAGCGGCGGATGTCCTGAAGGACCAGGCCGATTTCCTCGTTCTCCGTCTCGATGTCCGAAATGCTGGCGATCGCGACGTACATCGGGATCACGATCAGCATCGCGATGAACACGACCGCCATGATGGTGACCAGTCGACGTTCGCGTGCGCTCAAGGCATCCGCCCAGCTGCGCACGTTGTCCAACGCATCTCCAAAGGCCACGTTATTTCTCCTTCTTCTTCGGGCGGGCGGCCGTTTCATCGCAATCGACTTTGACAACCAGCTTGTAGTCCTTGCGGTCGCCGACGGCGTTTGAGATCGATCCCTTTTCGGCTTCTGCGAAGCAAGCATGCGTCTGAAGGTCATCCACCAGCCTGTCCCGGTCGGCAATCGAGCCCACGGTGCCCTGAATCTCGAAGCGCCCGTTGTCGCCGTCGTCGTCGATCTCAATTAGAAGCCGCCGCGTATCGTGCTGGATGTCCGCAGGAATGCTCTCGGAGATCGCCTCGAGAACGTCATAGGCATCGAAGCGAGGCAGCGGGTCGTCGATACGAGGCCCAGCGGTGAGCAGCTCCCGCGCATGAAGCGCGCTGCGAGTCTCCTCTCTCAGCAGGTCCTTGCTGACTTCTACGAGCGTCCCCGTGAGTCGTTCGTGCTCCGCGCGAGCGACCCGGTATCGGGCCATCAACGAAACGCCAAATGCGAGAACGACTGCCGTGAAACACACGGCGATCAGGCGAGCATGCTTCCGAAGCTCACCTGCAGCCGCTGCCGATGCGAACTCGCCCTGCCGCAGGTTGAGTTGTTTCCTCCGTGAGATGGCTCGCGATGCGAGGGCTGCAGCCTTGGCAAACTTCGGCCGCGTTTCTTCGTCGGCTCCCGGCGCGGCGGGGAGCGGAGCTACGCCGCAGGCGATTCCGAGTTGCTCGGTCAGCCAACTTCGAGCGCTTTCCATCGGCGCTGTCTCACCCGAAAGCAAAACCATGGAGGGCTCTTCGGCGCGTTGCGCCCGGTAGCTCGCGAGCGTGCGCTGGAGCGAGGCGCCGAGCTGCGCGCGCCGCCCCGACTCGACCAGGTCCATCCCACCCGAAAGCGTTCGAGCAAACGTACAGCCGCCGTTGGTCAGCGCAGCAAAGTCCGTATTCTTGGGACCCACGTCGATGACGATGACCGTCTTGTTCTCGAGCAACTCGCCAAGGAGCGCTCCGAGGCCGTCGAACGCGGCTGCCCCAACGGCAAGCTCGCTCGGGTCGACGCCGGCCGACCGGAGCTGGTTCAGTCGATCCGCGACGCTTCGCCGAGGCGCGGCAACGGCCATGAGCTGGATGGTCGACTCGCTACGACCGACCACCTGGTAGTCGATGATCGCGTCTTCGACGTCGAAGGGAAGCACGGACCCGAGCTCGCCGGGCAAGACTTCTCCGGCTTTCTTCTCTACACCGGCTGGCAGGTCGATCAGCCTCAGCGAAGCGGCCTCGCCGTTCAAGGACGTGATGATGCGGTCGGGCGGCCGCGCGCCCTGAGAGAGAACTTGCGCGATCGCAGCCTGCAACACGCCAGCCTCCAACTCCGAATCTGCGGAGTAAGGCAATGGCGCCTCCGCGTATTGCTCCATTTCGGATCCACGCAGCGTCGTTCTCAAAAACGCGCCGCGAACCACCCGGGTTGTCACTTCTAATCCCAAAACCAAAGACATTTCAATTCATCCGATAATAGTGAAACACGCCCAACCCCGGCATGCGTCCCGTGTTGGGCGGGGGCGGAACCCAGCGCGAGTGAAAATTGACGACGGACTCGATTCGCACCTCCGAATGACCGACCAATGCGACCGCTTCGATGGTGAAAATCTGTGCCGAGGTCGCGAAGGAGCGAGCGAGTGGGGTTCGCTGCTCTTCAGGAATCTCGATGGGTGTGAAGATGAGCTCGCTTTCGGGACCCAGAAAACCAGTCAGCATTCCGTACAAATCCTTTTTCGTTCCCTTGCCTTCGACGAAGTTGATGAGGTCTGTAGGCTGGCTGAACAGCGGAATCGGGATGAGCTGACGAATGGTGGTCAGAATCTGAACGAACTTGACGCTTTCGAGCGGATCGGTGCAAAGACTGGCCTCGGGCGCGAAGGAGCAGATCCTACCGAGCAAAACCTGGGGGCTGGCTTCGTTCACGTTCACCAGGCCTGATGCATAGATCGTCATGAGCCGAGATGCTGGGTCGTTGGGGATGGGTTCGACGAACGTAGCCCAGAAATCATCGTTGAACCCTCGCACGAGGCGCAGCTCTTGGATCGAGTCGAAGGGGGCGTTCTTGTTCCGGTACGGATCATCGCTCAGTTGATAGAGCGCGTCGTCTTCCGCCCCCGTGCCGCCCGTTCGTGTTTGACCTGCCCCAGGGTCGAAGTCCGTGCGTTGAATGTCGCGGTCCCACCAGTCGATCACGGCAGTGATGAGGTCGATACGAGTGGTCAAGGTGCCGGTCTCGTCTTCCTTGGTGAACAGCGCATCGTAGGGGCTCTCCGGGAGCTGGCCGCCCGTCAGCGAAAACAGCTGCATCGCTACGCCGTTTCGGGCCTGCTCGCCATCGAGGAACAGCGGATCGTTGACGTTGACTTTGCCGTTCTCACTGACGGCGCGGACCTGGCATGAACCTGGGAGGTTCTCGAACCCGACCGTGTCGCCGAAATCGACTCCAAGCTCCATCAAGGTGTCTCGCTGGTCCTCGGGCGTACAAAACGGCGCAAGCAGCTCGTTGACGAAGTTCCAGACAGGGAGCTGAGGGGCGGAACGGCCGGTCGCGCCTCGGTAGAGCGGGTCGACGAAGCGTCGCACCGCTGGCTCTTTTGCGATCAGCAGGCGAGTGAGGTTCGTGGCGCTCTTGGCCATGTATTCGGCCTGAAGCGCATCGCGCTGGGAAGTAGAGACCGCAAACGCCGTGCCGGTCTTCTCGTGCATGTCCACAAGCATCACCGATAGAATCGCGATCGTCGCAATTGCCATGATCAGCGCAACGCCTTCTTCGGAGCGCTTGGGATGCGATGTCTTTTTGCGGTCGTTCATGGGTTGTAGTTCGCGTGGTTCAGGGCGTAAGTGAGTGGAATCGTCACCCTGGTGCCAAACGCCTGGGTCTTGCCCCGGCGACTCGGGTGCTTGACGGCCAGCCGGATCCGCACCTGCGTCGGGAGTCGATTTGGCTGTGCGAGCACGTCCTCGGTGTCCCAGGTCTGGACCCACTCGCTCAACAACGGGTCGTAGTACTCGACGTTGAACTCTTCGACGTTCTCGACGAGGATCTGTGACTTGCCGCCCCGTCGCGGGTCATCGTCGATTCGATTTTGCTCTCTGCGTGCTAGAACCCGCCCGTCCGGGTCGTCCGGATCTTCGGCGACGAAGTAGCTCAGCTCGTTCTGATCCGATTCGCGCGCGTTTCGATACAGACGCCGATGCGAGAACGAAGTGAAATCGATTCGATCCTCTTTTCCATGGTCCTTTCCGATGAATGCCGTTTCGACCACTCGCAGTTCGAGCGAAGGATTGGTGTGGGTCGAAACGAAAGCCATCGTGAGCTCCCGAGCCATGCGCTCCAGCGACATGTGCACGACGCGCGATTCGTCGACATCGCCTTCGACCCGCGCCTTGTTGAGGGCCGTCTGAGCGAAACCTCCGTAGATCATGGTAGCCACCAAGGCCAGCACCGACACCGCGAGGATCACTTCGAGCAGAGTGAAACCAGATTTCCTCACTCTTCCTCCTGGGCTGACTCGTCGGTCCGTGCGGGCTGATCGGACACCAGGTACTGCGTGACGTCGAAGCCGCGCTGCTTGGACCCTTCGGTCCATCGCACCGTCACGGTGGCTCTACGAACTTGCTCTTCGAGAAAGGGCTTGAGGATTGGAAAGCCGATTTGCAATGCGAGCATGGCGAGGTTCCCTGCCTGGCCCGCGATCGCCTGCTCTGTCGGCCCGCCCGATTCGGTGACCTCGTCGACAGCTGCGTTCACAATCTCCTTTGGATTGTTCCCGTCATCACCCTCGTCGTCTTCGCTTTCGTCGTCCCCGGCGCCGAATTCCGGTAGGATGATTCGGTCGACGATCCAGTCACACTCATAGCCCTCGACTGGCGCATGCTCGCAACAAGAATCGGTGTCCTTCTTCTCGAGCGCGGGCAAGCCTTCGATTGCGATGATTTCTTCGATCTCACCCATCTTGCAGCGCGCAAGGGTCACGGCGACGTTCTGCCGGCGAGCGCGTGCGGCGATGTTCGCGGCACCCACCTCACTCGAGAAGATCGCGGTGAGCGATATGCCGAGGATCGCGACGGCGATCATCACTTCCAACAAGGTGAAGCCAGATCGAGTCATAGCGTATCCTCGACTTCTCCCTCATCGTCGAGCTCGTCCAGCGGCTCGTAGGCGAAGTTGTGAATCCGCGCATTTCCTGTGAGCGGATGAATCTCGATGCTGTAGACCGTGTCACTGGAGTCGCTAAGCTGAATGACAGCGTGTTCGGTCAGCCCACCGGGGAAGAAGTAAACGGAGCCCTCCCCATCGGTTCGAATGTCCGTTTCGTGCGGCGTGATCAACGCGTGCACCGAAATCGCATCGCCGATCGGCTTGGCGGTATACCGCTCGATGACCTTGCCGCTTTGGTTCGAAATCGGTTGAAAGGGCGAGGTCGGCTTCACCGGCGTTAGCGGCTCTTCGAGCCTCGCCCTGGCCAGGTCCCAGGGGTCGACCGCCTGCCCGTCCTCGTCGTCGAGCTGTTCGTTCGTGGCGAGCGTGACCGGTGTCAGGGTCTCCTCGATGGCCATCGTATCCTTCTCGAAGTCGAAGCGGAGTCGCGTCGTCGTGCCCTGCGTGAGCGAACGGTTGTAGGCGAATTGGGCTGCGCTCATCACTTTGAAGGCAGACGACCGAAGCCGGGTCCGGGTAATCGCGCCCAGGCCAAACGTCGCCCCCGTGACTACGACCGCAATGATCGCGATGACCAAAATCACCTCGATGAGGGTGAATCCGCCGTTCGTTCGGGATGGGACGCGGCTGAGCATGAGCTGTTAGATGTCGTCCTCGGTGTTGAATTGGAGGTCCGGCCCCGCCGAGATGACCGCGATATCGCCGTCCTCGCAGCTGATTTGAAACGGCGTGTCCCAAGCGTCCGTCGTCCGACGCGTTCCGTCGAGATACCGCTCGCTCACCAGCTCCTCGACCGTTGGGCAACCCCTCGGGTTGTCCGCAACGTAGAGCATCACGGCCGAGCGCAGTCCCTGCGCGTCGGTCTTGGTGGTCTTGAGTCGCGCCTTTTCGAGCTGCGGAAGCAAGGCCACCGCCACGCCACCGGCCATCATCGCGAAGATCGTGATGACGATCATGATCTCGATCAACGTGAAGCCCTCTCGGCGCCTTCGGCGGGCCAGTCGTCGTTGCGGGCGCGTGTCAGTATTGTTGGGCATGTAGCCTCCCGTTCCCTTCATTGAATGTTGTCGTCCTTTACGAGCGAGCCGCTCGGACCCGCAGAAATCACGTCGGCCTCGTCTTTGAAATAGCCTGGACAGCGAATCGTGAGGGGCCGCCCCCAGCCGTCCTTCGGCATCGAATCGAGGTAGTGCTTCTGAGACAAGGGCGGGTGAAGCAGCTCCGTCTCCGAGCCTGGGCAGCGACCGACATCCGCTCGAAACTGGTCGATGGCCTGCTTCACCTGGGCGACCGCGACCCGGGTGTCGCGGAACTGGACTCGACGCCGTGCGTAGCGCGTGAACCCAACCACCAGCACGACCAGCAGCAGCACCCCAAGCAGCGCTTGCCAGCGCGTGTTGCTGAGCACATTGCGCCAGCGGCCTCCTCGGCTTTCCCACGGCAGCGAAACGCGTTCTCTTTGTGATCGTCGACTCATGCTCGTCTCTCATTGAATCATCTCGTTGAGCTGGAGTAGCGGCATGAGAATGGCAAATGCAATGCCGCCGACGACGACGCCCATGACCACGATCAGCAGAGGTTCGAGGATTGAAGTCATGGCGCCCACGCGCACTTCGATCTGTTGGTCGTAGGCGTCCGCGACATGCAAGAGCATTTCCTCCAGCTGGCCGGTGCGCTCACCGACCGCGATCATGTGCGTCATGATCGGCGGGAACCTGCCTGCTTGACGCAGGGGCTTGGCGATTCCTTCGCCTTCGCGAACACTTTCACGCGCGTCCTCGACGATTCGCATCAGCTCGGTGTTTCCGAGAACGTTTCGCGTAATGTTCATCGCGGCGAGCACCGGTACTCCGCTCGCGAGGAGCGTGGCTAGTGTTCGAGAGAATCGCGCGACGGCGACCATGATCAGCAAGGGCCCGAAGAGCGGCACTTCGATCACGAAGAGGTCCCACTTCCTTCGGCCCTCCTCCGTCGCTTTCCAGCGACGGAACCAGTAGACCCCACCGCCGATCAGCGCTGCGAGGAGCCACCAGTAGTTGCTGAAGATATTGCTCACCCAAATCAACACGCTGGTGTACCAGGGAAGGGCCTGGTTGAAGTTTTCGAAGATCGAGGTGACCTTGGGGACCACGACCGACATCATCAAGAAGAGGATGACGACCACGACTATCGCCATGACAATCGGATAGGCGAGGGCGCCACGAACCTTGCTCTGAAGCCGGGTTTGCTCGTCCAGGAAATCCGCTAGTCGTCCTAGCACCTCTTCGAGCGTGCCCGACGCTTCGCCTGCGGCGACCATGTTCACGTAGAGGGGGAGAAAGATCTTGGGGTGCGCCTTGAGCGCGTCCGCGAGCGTGCTGCCTTCGTTGACCTTGTTGCGAGTGTCCGTGAATGCGGCCTTGAGCTCCGGGTGATCGAGCTGTTCGATCAAGGCGCTCACGGCTTCGACCAAGGGAACGCCAGAACGGAGCAATACGGAGAGCTGTCGCGTCGCTACGGCCACGTCCACCGGTGAGACGCGCTGAAAGATTCGCCGGAAATCGATGTCGCGGGATGCTTTTCGAACAGCCTCCGTCTGCTCGAGGATTTCGGTCGCGAGGACTCCGTCTCGCTTCAGGAGCGTGCGCAGGCCCTTTGCGCTATCGGCATCTCGGACGCCCTTGACCGACTTTCCCCGGGCGTCGATCCCCTTGTATGCGTACACCCCCATGGATCAGACCTCCGCGGCCTGGGTCGCTGCGAGCACCTCTTCGACGCTGGTCACGCCTGCGACGACCTGGCGCGCGCCGTCTTCGCGGAGCAGCCGCATGCCCTGTTGTTGCGCAACGCGCTGAATCGTCTTTGAATCGCTGTTGTTCAAGATTTCGCGGCGCACGGGCTCGTCGATCATCATGAGCTCGAAGATGCCGACTCGGCCCCGATAGCCGGTGTTGCTGCACACGTCGCAGCCGCGATGGTGATAGAAGGTCAGCTTACCGGAGTCCGCGCCTGCGGGAACGGGCAGGGTCGGGGGGCTGCTGTTTCCGATGACCGTGGTGGCGGCGAGCTTCTTCAGCTCCACTAGCTTCTCCTGAGCGATTGCGGCGTCGATGCCGAGCTCGCGCAAGTCTTGGCCGGTAGGTGTGTAGGGGCTCTTGCAATGGTCGCAGAGCCGTCGAACGAGGCGCTGAGCCAAGACGGCCAGAATCGAGGAAGAAAGCTGGTAGGCCTGTATGTCCATGTCGACCAAGCGCGTGATGGCGCTCGGTGCGTCGTTGGTGTGCAGTGTCGAGAGCACGAGGTGTCCGGTGAGCGATGCATGAATCGCGATCTCCGCCGTTTCGTGATCGCGAATCTCGCCGACCATGATTACGTCCGGGTCCTGACGAAGAAAGCTCCTCATGCCTGACGCAAAAGTCAGACCGATTTTCGGTTGGACTTGCATCTGGCCGATGCCCCGAAGCTCGTATTCGACCGGGTCCTCCGCCGTCAGGATGTTCTTCTCCGGCGTGTTGATCTGGTTCAGACAGGCGTAGAGCGTGGTCGTCTTACCGGAACCCGTAGGTCCGGTGACCAAAATGATGCCGTTTGGGCGCCTGATGAGAGCTTCTAGTTGGTCGAGTTCTCGGCGTGCGAAACCCAGGTCGATGAGATTCAGCAGCACCTGTTCCTTGTCGAGCAAACGCATGACGACGCGCTCGCCCTTTGCGGTTGGAATCGTCGAAACACGAACATCGATTACCTTGCCCGCAATCTTTTTGGTGATGCGCCCGTCTTGCGGCAGGCGCCGTTCTGCGATGTTGAGGCCTGCCTCGATCTTCACGCGGCTCACGATCGACGAAAGGAATCCACGATTTGCTTCCTTGCGCGGAATCAGCCGGCCATCGACGCGGTACCGAACGATGACTTTTTCATCGGTTGGCTCGATGTGAATGTCAGATGCTCGCTCTTTGACGGCCGTGTAGAAAAGGTTGTTGACCCAGCGAATCACCGGTGCTTCGTCGGTCATGTCGATCAGGTCGCGAAGCTCCTCGACTTCTTCGCCTTCCTTCGCTTCGGCGAGCGCCGTTTCGTCTTTTCGCTCGTAGACGCGGTTGATCGCATCATCGATGCTCTCCTCCGATGCCGCGACCGGAATGATGGTTTTCCCGAGCAGAATGCGGAGGTCGTCGATAGGGAAAGGGTCTAACGGATTGGCAACGGCAACGCGCACGCTGTCATCCGATTGAGTCAAGGGCAGGACGTGGTTCTGACGCGCGAAATTGATCGGGACCGCGTCGATCAGCTCCTCCGGGATCAACTCCGTAGCGAGCTTCTCCACGAACTCCATCCCGACCTCGTCTGCCAAGGCGCGCACGAGCTTCACCTCTTCGACTGCATGGGTCGCAACCAACAGGTCAGTGAGCTCGACGGATCGATCCGCCGCGGTTTGCAGCGCGGCCTCGAGCTTGTCCGGCTCGAGCGCGCCGCGCCGAACTAGAATCTCACCGATGTATCGCTGCTCGAAGCTCATTGCGGGCTGCCGTTCGATTCTTCGTTGCTTGGCTGCGGCGCCTCTTCGGGCACCCCTTCGCTTGGACTCGCGGCAGGTTCGCCGCTGTCTTCGGACTCTTCCGCTCCGGAAGCCGGCTCGTCAGGCTCGATGACCTCATTGGGCCCCGCGGCTTCGGCCGAATCCTCCGCTTGGTCGGGGAACTCGAGTTCGGGCGGGGAATCCGGTTCCGCTCCGTGCGGGATTTCGATCGGTGGAGGCGGCGCACCGCCTCCTTCTTGCTCATCCGCCTCGGTCGGTGGGATCGCCTCGATGAGATCCGGCCCGGAGTCTTCTTGCAATTCGATCCCGTTCGGCCCGATGACGTATGTGTCCTCCTCTACGGTCGCTGCGGCGCTGTACGGGCCGATCGGCGAACGCGGCACGTGGTCCGGGGGAGGCTCGAGCTCTGCAGCCTGAGCCAGCTTGATCTCTTCTTCCACGCCGTCGATCTCGTTCACGATCTCGGCGACGAGCCCGCGCGTGCGGGTGTAGTCGATGTGCGGCTCGAACTTGTCTTCGCCGAAGACGAAGTAACGGTCGATCATCTGTTGCCGCTCTTGCATCTTGCGCTCGAAGATTTCCCTAAGGTCGCCTGGGTCGCGGATGATGTACGGCGTGAGAATGAGGAGCAGGTTCGTCTTACGTTTCTGCTTGCTGGTCTTGCGGAAGAGGGCGCCCAAAATTGGGATGTCGCCGAGGACAGGGACTTTGTCTTCGCTGTTCTGAATGGCGTCGCGCATCAGACCGCCAATGACGATCGTCTGCTGGTCCCGTACCATCACCTCTGTTCGTGCGGTACGACGGTTGATCGAGACGACGCCCAAAGTGCCCGAAGTCGCCCCCTGTTCGGAGATCTCCTCTTCGATCTCGAGTCGAACTTCGTTGTTCGCGTTGATGTGCGGCGTGACTCGGATAGTGGTACCGACGTCCTGACGCGCGACGCTCCCGAGCCCGCCGGCCAGTCCGGCCAGGCTGCCTAGATCCTGACCACCCGCGCCCGCTTGGGCCAATGCGCCCAGGCTGCCTGCACCGGCAAATGTGCCCGGCGCGACGCCGTTGGTCTGAAGCGGAATGTTCTCTCCCACGCTGATCTCAGCTTCCGTGTTGTCGATCGCGATGATGTGCGGTGTCGAGAGCACATCCGCGTCGCCAGACTTTGCGAGCGCGGTCACAACGACGCCGAACCCTGGTACCGAGAATCCGACGAGTTGCTGCGAGTTCTCGATGGTCGGTCCACGAATGCCGAGCGCCAAGCCACTGAGGTCGTTTTGCGTGATGTCGATGGAGGACGGAGCGTTGAATCCGAACAGCGAGAGAGAGCCATCGGTCGGGAAGTCACCCGCGCCTCCATGAAACGCAAAACCTAGGTCGGACGATCGCTCGATGCCGAGCTCCATCACGACTGCCTCGATGAACACCTGCTTCCGCGGCGCGTCGAGACGCTCGATCACTTTCTTGAGCGCAGTGTAGTCGTGAAGAGACGCTGTGATGAGCAGAGCGTTCGACTGCTCGTATGCGGTGACGGCGATCTGTCCTTCGAAGAGCGACGCCGCACGGGCCGGCGCGGCCGCGGCCCGCTGAGCAGCGCCTCTAGCCGCAGGCGCTGCTCGTCCGCCCGATGAGGCACCCACGAGCGCCGTGAGCGCAGCTGCGATGTCCGTGGCAGCACCGTGCTGAACGTAGTGAACGTGGATGCGACCTTCACCCTCTAGCGCAATGTCGAGCTGCCGGATCATCTCGAGGATTCGCAAGTAGGCTCGCTCCGTTGCAATGATGATCAGGGAGTTCGTGCGCTCGTCCGCGATGATGTTCCGGATAGTTGGCCCGGCCGAAGAGCTGCCGAGCACGGCAGGCGGTTCGTTCTTCTTCTTCGCGGTGGGTCTCGCGGCTGGCTTCTTTGGCGCCCCTACCTCCGCGTCGGCGGCGAAGATCTCCAGCAACCTTGCAGCGAGGTCGGACGCATTCGCGAAGTGAATCGGCTCAATCCAGGTCTGTGTTCCGCTACGGGGTAGGTCGATCGCCGCGATCAGACGAAGCATGCGCCGGATTTGGGCGCCGGTATCGGTGAGGATCAGCATGTTGGTGGGCCCGTACGACGTGATGTTTGCAGTCCGAGATGCGAAGCGTGCGAGCAAGGTCGTCACATCTTCAGCCGAGAGGTGATCCAGGTGATGGATCCGCGTGACGTAGCGGTCGGTCGAAGGAACGGAGCTTCCATCCTCGTACAAGGGGACCGTCTGGCGTTCGACCTGCGTTGCCTCGACGATTTTCAAATATCGACCAGCCGGCACGATCGTGAAGCCGTTTACCTCGAGAACGGACAAGAACGCTTGGTACGCTTCCGCCACCGTCACCTTCGTGGGAGCGAACACGGTGGCTTTGATTGCGCGGAGCTTGGTTGGGAGAATGAAGCGACGCCCCGTCATGTTCGAGATCAAGCGAACCAAGTCCGGGAGCTCGGCGTCCTCGAGATTGAACGTCACGCGGGTGCGTGGCGACATCGCCTTGAACTCGACCCCTGTCTCGAACTGCGGCAGCTCGATCTCGAGCTCCGGCTCTTCTTCAGCCTTGGGCTCAGGGTTTGCCTGCGGGCCAGGTCCCGGGGTGGCGGTCGCATCCGACTTTGGTGGCGCCGGTCGCAGTGGGACGGGCGGGGAGGGAATCCGTGCAGGCGGCTTTGCTGGCTTCGCCTGGTCTTGTTGGGCCAGCGCATCGTGTCCCGTGCTCAACAGGAGCGAGCCGACGAGCAAGCAAATGAGCTGTTTTCTAGAAGTCACGATTCATTCCCCGCCTGAATTTCCAAGATGGCGTCTCATTCGATGTTGTAGTCAATGGTAATCTCTTTGTTCTGCCGTTTGACCGCGAGCGTGAGCTTGTCGGCGCTTCGCAATCGAGAATACGCTTCGAGCGCAGTGTCTGGGCTCGTCATATCGAACCCATTGATCGTTCGCAGCATGTCGCCGTTTCGAACTCCGAGACGGCCAAGAAGGCTGTTGCGGCGAATGCCGTAGAGCTTGACGCCTACGACGCGTCCGTTCTCTTCGTGCGGGATCACGCGAGCGGACTTCATCAGACTTCCCTGATTCGCCAAGACTTTGTCGACCAAGCCACGCTGGATGTTGTATTTCGTGTCGCTGAGCTTCTCGATTCCGTCGGTGAGCTCTTCATCGCTCAGGCCAGCGTTCCTGTCGCTCCCCGGCTTGGCGGCCGCGGGCTTGTGCGCGACCGGTGCTCGAGGTACCCCCGCCTCCTCTTCTTCAAACATCAGAAGTTGGCACACCCCACTCGAGGCGCTCATCACGACGCTCGAAGAGTGAACCGCAAGCACCCGAGAACCGTCCACGTCCGAGCCCTCGCGATAGAGCATCGTCTTTCCGTCGCTCGAACCGGCGATTGCGGCAAACGACCAGTCCGGGGCGACCGGGCTCACCACGGAGCCGACGAGCCGCAGCTTGCCCGTACATTTTGGGGGTGGCCGGTTCGGGTCCCAGTCATCGACGGGCTGCCCGTCTTCGCCGAGCGGAATCTCGGGGAGCGGCTCGGCGGTGAGGTCGCCGCGCGCCGAATCGAAGATGTTCCTTCGAAGGATCGTCGCAGGGTCGCGATCGCGAAGAAATGGCGGCGAGGTCGGCGTAAAACGTTTCCCGGGCGACTTCGCAGCAACGCTATTGGGCCGGAGCAATTCCGCCGCCAAGACGCGGGTTGTCCCCTGCGCCAGGAAGAAAGCGCAAAGGGCCAGCGTTACGAGAACAATCGCCACCGAGAACCGTCTTTGTCGTGGAGTTGCCACCGCCCGCTAGTAGAGCAACCACCGTGCCGAACCAAAAACGCTAAAACACGAATGATTTCGTGCATCCTGACCCGATTCCGACCCAAGCTCGTGGACAACGTGGCGGGCCAGATCCGCCACGATTGACAAAATGACACCGGGAGAGGCGCGGCCGTTCAGGCGGCCTCGTCGCCCTTCTCGGCCCCGAGCTTGCGATAGATCGTCCGCGCCGAAATTCCGAGGAGCTGGGCGGCGAGCTGTTTGTCTCCGGAGGTGTGCTTGAGGGTGCCATGAATCACGCGTCGCTCGACCTCGCTCAGCGCGGTCCCCACCGGGAACGTGAAGGCATCGAACTGCGGTTCCGCGCGCGCAACGGGGTCTGGAAGGTCCGCAAGCTTGATGGCGCCGCTCTTGTTGAGAACCACGGCGCGCTCAATCACGTTCTGGAGCTCCCGCACGTTCCCCGGCCAGTCGTAAGCGACGAGCTGTTGGAGCGCGTCTCGGTCTACCGCCAAGGGCTCTTTGTCGTTCTTCGCGCAATAGGTCGCGACGAAGTGCTCCGTCAGCAATGGAATGTCGTCGCGCCGTGCGCGAAGCGGAGGGCTCGTGAGGGCGATGACGTTGAGCCGGTAGTACAAGTCTTCGCGGAACTCTCCGGCCTCGACCGCTGCGTGAAGGTCGCGATTCGTCGCCGCGATCAGGCGGAAGTCAGCCTTCTTGGTCTGCCCGCCAACGGGTTGGTATTCGCCTTCTTGAAGAACGCGCAGCAGTTTCACCTGCACTGCGGCCGACAGCTCGCCGATTTCATCGAGGAACAGCGTGCCGCCTTGAGCCTCCGCGATGCGGCCGCCGCGTCGCGCCACCGCACCGGTAAAGGCGCCCTTTTCGTGTCCGAAAAGCTCCGACTCGACGATCGTCTCGGGGAGGGCGGAGAGGTTGACGCCGACGAACTGTTTCCTCCCGCTTCGCTCGTGAATGTGACGCGCGAGTAACTCCTTGCCGGTCCCGCTCTCTCCGAGGATCAATACGTTCGCCGACGACGGCGCTGCCTGCGTGGCGATCTCGAGAGCGCTCCGAAGCGACGCCGCTGACCCGACGATGCTCCGGTCGCTGAGCTGCGAGAGTTGTTGTCGAAGATCCTTGTTCTCGACGACGAGCTGCTGCCGTTCCGCTGCCTTGCGAACGGTCTTGACCATCTGGAGCCGCTTCAATGGCTTCTCGACGAAATCGTATGCGCCTGCGCGCATGGCTTCGACCGCCTTTTCGACCGTGCCGAACGCGGTCATCAGGACGACCTCGGCATCAGGAACGACCGTCTTCAAGGCTTTGACCAGCTCGATGCCGTTCATGCCCGGCATCATCAAGTCGCTCACCACCACGTTCACCGCATGGTGACGGCATAGGTCGAGGGCCTTCTTCCCGCTCGTTGCGGTGAGGACATCGAACCCTTCTCGCTCGAAGATGCGTCGAAGGGAGTCGACGTTCGGCGCCTCGTCGTCGACGACGAGTACCGAGATCTCGGTTGAATCGGCCATTTGAGACTCTCTGACAGGTAGTGTTGACACTATGTCACGGGATGACAAGTCGTCCAAATCTTCTGATGCTATATAACTAGCTGTAATCACTTGGTTTATCTCCGAGCGAATTGGTGGCCATGCACCGTCACACCCGGAGTGAGATGCAATCTACGGGCCAGCTCAGAAGAGCAGGGGAAGTTGGTGCCCCTGAGCCGGCTCTCGGCGCGGTGCGGGCTCTGCTGCTTCGCCGTCGGGGTATTCGAGGCCCAGTCTGTCGCAGTGCAAGGAAAACAACTTCTCGATCATCGCCCAACGCGGCCCTTGCCCGACCATGCGAGCGCCAAAGCCCGCATCGCTCTGCTGACCTCGGCGCATGTCCCGAACGGCGCTCATGATCTTGGCGTGCCGCAGCGGAAAGGCCTCGGCCAGCCTTGCCGAGAAGACCGGGCCCACCTCGAGCGGTAGCCGCAGGAGAATCTTGGACGCGCTCGACGCACCGGCATCTCGGGCGCGTTTCAAGATCGCCGGGATCTGATCGTCATTGAGGCCGGGGATGATCGGAGCGACCGCCACGGCCGTGTCGATTCCCGCGTCCGATAGCATGCGCAGTGTCTCGAAGCGTTTGCTTGGTGGGCTCGCAAAGGGCTCGATCGCTCGTGCGTGATCATCGTTGGCAAAAGGAATGCTGAGCGCGACACGGCAAGCCGACTTGCGGTGTACGGTCTGCAAGACATCGATGTCGCGCCGCACGAGCTTGCCCTTAGTAATGATCGTTACTGGGGTTTGGTACTCCGCGCAGGTTTCGAGGCAGTGACGTGTGAGCTGGTAGTGGGCCTCGATCGGCTGGTAGCAGTCGGTGTTTCCGGAAAACGCGATCAGCTCCTGCTTCCAAGACTTCCTGCGAAGCCTTGCCCGCAGCCGATCGACGATATTGACCTTCACGACGATCTGCCGCTCGAAGTCCGTGCCCGCACCGAAGCCGAGATAGGGATGCGTCGGGCGCGCGTAACAATACGCGCAGCCGTGAAAACACCCGCGGTACGGATTCACACTCCAACGAAACCCAACATCCGGGCTCTTGTTTTCGGAGAGCGCGCTCTTGGTGTGCTCTTCGTGAACCCGAAGATCCGCAGGCGGAGCCTCGCCTTCCCATTCGATATGGGCTTCTCGAAATCGATTGGGCGGGTTGTCGCAGGATCGCGGCACTGAACACGCGTATCGTATCGCAGCAACCTCCGCCCGGCAATCGGAGAACTAGTCCGCGTACGGGATGGCCTCGCAGGCTTCGTGGGCTCCTTGCCACCTCATCAAGGTCGTCTCCGGTTTCCCGTCGTCGTCATATGCGATCACTGCGTAGGTCAATCCGCTGTCTTGGCCCAGGTACTGAAGGTCCAGGTTGATCATCTTCACCCAGGTTCCCGTATTCACCAGGATGCGGTCGTTCGGGAGTTGGAGAAACCGAGGGCCGTGGCTGTGGCCGACGATCAGGGTATGGGCGCCGCGGGTCTTGTTGAGCGCGCGGATCGCCCGCTCATCGTAGCCGCCGCTGGTGACTTCGAGCACCTCTTCGCGCACCAGCCGCGGCAAATTCATGATGCGGTCGCGCCAGGCTCGAATCGTGAAGACGCGGTGACGGAGGAAGTAGATCGTCGAGCGCCACAGGAATTTGAGCACAAAACCCGGATCGAGCAGAGCCGACGACCAAAGGAATCGGCGCAGAGGTTGGATTCGATCGATATGGCTTCGAATCTCTTTGAGGGGATTCATCACCTCGAGGATCCACAGGCTACCCCAGGGCAAGGCCAGCACTTCGGTTCCGTCTCGGCGCGTTCGCGTCATCTGTGCGTAGTCCACGCGGTGAATGCGTTCGAACTGGTGGCCATGGCGAACCTGGATGCCTTCGGGAAGGTAATAGGTGTCGGACGAGGTCACGAAGTGGACACGCTCGGCCGCCTCGCCGGGCGCGACGTAGCGAAGGAAGAGCTCTTGAACACCGGCGAACCACAATTCCATGTCATGGTTTCCGGGAAGATAGGTCACTCGGTTCGTCGGCGTCTGAATGAACTCACGGAGCGCGAGGACGAATCTCGGGTGTCCTTCGAGGCACTGCTGCAACTTGGCGATTGCGATGTCTTCCGTCACCTCGGTCGGCCACTGGTCTGCGATCTTCACTTTCAAGAGATCAAAGATGTCCCCGTTCAGGATCAGCTCGATGCTTCCCTCGGAGCCCATGAGATTTTGGTAGAATGCGAGGAGCTCGACGAAGCGGTCGTCGTGAATGAAGTCCTCGAGCGGATTCAGCTGACCACGCCGGGTACCCGTCCCGAGATGCAGGTCGCTAATCACAATCCGAAGCAGAGTCACCGTTTGCTACCTCGAATTGAGGTTACGCAGACGGGAGCGCGATGGGCCAGCTTCTTACAAGCCGCTCGACTTGAGGCTCTGGTTTTGCTCCTCAGTAAGTGGAAGGTGAAGCCCGCACTCCCTTGTTTTGCCGAGGATACGGCCGTCGCGGGGATCCATGTCCGCCGTGGTCGGAATCGTAGAATGGTGGTCACCAATCGAGCGATACCCTTGCTCGACCATCGGATGGTAGGGAAGGTCGTGGCGGTCCATGTAGGCCGTCATATCTTCGCTGGTCCAATGCAAGACGGGGTGAATCTTGATTCGGCCGTCTTGGCGATCGACTCGTCGCAGCCCGGCGCGATGCTCGGTTTGTTCGGCACGCAATCCGGCCATCCAAGCCTCTGCGCCGAGCTCACGAATCGCCCGTTGCATCGGCTCGACTTTGTTGATTTGCAAATAGCGGTTCACGCCGTCCTCGCCCTGCTCCCAGAGCTTCCCGTACAGCGCTTCCTGACGAGCTGGGGACATCTGCGCGGAGTAGAATCGAACGTCGAGATTCAAGCGCTGAATCAACGCTTCGGCGAATTGATAGGTTTCGGGAAAGAGGTAGCCGGTGTCGACGCAGATGATCGGCGTTCGAGGAGCCACCCGGTGCACGAGGTGCAACATCACGGCCGAGGTCGCGCCAAAGCTGGTCGACGCGATGAGCTTCTCGCAGTATCGATTCGAGGCCCAGTCGATGAGCTCCTCCGCGGTGGTGGCCCCGACAGCTCGATTTTCTTCATCGAGGTCGGAATCGACTGAGGCAATGCGGGCAGCTTCCATGGTGACTCGGAGTAACTTGACAAGTCTGCTGCGCTTTTGCAATGCGTCCAGGGCAGAGGAGCACTCTAGGCTCTAAAAGCCGAAAAATACAGCACTTTTTGTCGCCAAACTCACGAAGTATTGTTGACTTATTCAGTCAAATATTACCGGAGGGTGACGAATTCCTCGGCTGCGGTCGGGTGGATCCCGACGGTGGCGTCGAACTGGGCCTTGGTTGCGCCGGCCTTGATGGCAACCGCGAGGCCCTGGATGATCTCCGCCGCGCCGTGGCCAGCCATGTGGCAGCCAAGCACTCGATCGTTCGACGCGTCCACCACGAGCTTGACGATCGTGTGTTCTTTTCGTTCGCTCAGCGCGAGCTTCAAGGGGGTGAAGACCGACTTGTAGACACGCACATCCTGACAGCGGTGCCAGGCCTCCCTTTCGGTCAGGCCCACCGTCGCGAGCTCCGGTTGACAGAACACCGCCGTCGGAATGCTGGCGTAGTCGATTCGGTGCTCACCCCGGCCGTAGAAATGGTGAGCGAAGTGCATCCCTTCGGCAACGGCGACAGGCGTCAGCTGAATGTGATCGATGACATCGCCAACGGCGTGGATCGAGGGGACGGAGCTGCTGTAGTCATCGTCGACCACGACACCTCCGCGCTGACCGAGCTCCACGCCCAGCTCTTGCAGCCCCAGGCCTTCGACGTTGGGCTCGCGTCCGATTGCGAAGAGGGGGAAGTCTGTTTCGAGGAGCACCCCGCTGTCGAGCCGGGCCTCGAATGCCGAGTCCGTCTTTCGAATCTCCGTGACTTGCGTTTCGAGTACGATCCGCATCCCCTTGGCCTCGAGCTCGGCGTGAAGATGGCATCGCAGGTCATGATCGAATCCACGCAAAATCTCTTCACCACGGTGGATCAGGGTCACTTCGACCCCGAGCGCGCAGAGCATCGAGCCCAGCTCGAGTGCGATGTAGCCTGCTCCCACGATCATCATTCGCTTCGGGAGCTCTTCGAGCGAGAACACAGCGTTCGACGTCGAGGCATGGTGGCGCCCGGGAATGTCAGGGACGATCGCCTTACCGCCCGTGGCGATCAAGATCCTCTTGGCCGAGCGCTGGAGGTCTCCAATTTCGACCGTATGGGAATCGAGCAGCCGCACCCTTCCTCGCATGACGTCGACTCCGGCTCTCGTGAGAAGACTTTCGTAGATCCCATTGAGGCGAGCAATCTCGCGGTCCTTGTTTTCCTTGAGGGTAGCCCAATCGAATGAAGGCTGCGTCGACCATCCATAACCCCTCGCGTCGTTTAGGTCATACGCGAAGTGGGAGCCGTACACGAAGAGCTTCTTGGGGATGCAGCCGACGTTGACGCAGGTGCCACCCATGCGATCGATTTCTCCAATCGCCACCGCTGCGCCGAGCTCGCTTGCCACGCGAGCGGCCCTCACGCCTCCCGACCCCGCGCCAACGACGAAGAGGTCGTAATCGTATTCATTCATGGTTACTCACCTAGGGCGGCAGCTACCAGCCTGCAAACTCGCGAAGAGCGGCCGGGACCGAAAGCTCCGTACAGCCGCCCTGAAGGAGAGTCATCGCGCCTTCTTGGGTGACGCCAACGTAGAGCTCGCGCGAATCATCGGGCACCAGGGAAACGAGCCTTTCGGCGACCCCGGCCTTGGATAGAAGCACATTGAGCGCGCGGACCAGAGCGCGAACCGCGACCGTGCCCTGCTTGGCGTCCTCGTCGTCTTCATCCGTCACCGCGCTGAAGTTCTCCCCGGCTCGAAGGACCAAAGGCCCGTCGTCGGTGCCGATTCGCTGCAGCTCGACCGGCGCGACCTCGGGATTGAGGCTTGCCAAGGATGCCACCAGCTGGTGCGCGTTCACCGAGAAGTAGTCGTTGTGCATGAACAGCCGATCGTTCGAGCGGCGGCGCAAAGCGACGGAGGTGTCGTCGTTGCCTCGGTAGTAGTGCTCCAGGATGTCCATCCGGCGGGAGTCGATTCCCGAATCTTCGAGATTCGAGGCAATGGCCGCGAGCTGGTCCGCGTCGAGCTCAGTGGCGAGGCCTGCAGCGTTGAGAAGGCACACGAAATCCTCGTCGCGCTTCGAGTGGGTAGCGCTCGGTGCCTGAGGTTGCGGTCCCCCGGCCGGCGGACGGACCGACTCTTTTAGCGACGCTGTCATGACCCCCTTCGCAATTCAGTGTTCAACAAATGACGAAAAAGGTCGAACCCCTGGCAACAATGGGCTTCCCAAGGGAGTGAAACCACCGTATTTCCAGGCATTGGCGCCCCTAGGCCGGCCGCTAGCGAATCGTGCGGTGCCCGTGGATGCCGACGATTCTCGTCGTGTCCACCCGCAACGAAAGCAGCAGCGTGAACAAGCGGCGCGACGTTTCCAAATCGAAGCCAAAGTCGCGAAGCTCTCGTTTGAGCACTCGACCCGCACGGTCGTGCGTCACCTTCTTCGCCATGTCCAGCGCCTCCAATTGGTTGAGGCCGTCCGCGTCAGCGATTTGGCGAACGATATCGATGTATTCCGTGATGTGCTCGGACAGCAGCTGGTGCGGAATCACAATCGTCCCTAGCACTTGCTCCTGATCGGTTTGAAAACCCATCACGAAACCTTGCTCGGTGACGCTCACGTGAAGGCTCACAGCCTCTTCGAGGTTGCTCTTGGCCCTCGAAAGGAGCTCCCGGACAATCGCGTCCCACTCCGTGTGCTGGGCTTCCGAGCCGCGCTGCAAGGTGCGCTCATCGATGTGCACTGCATTGAGAGCCATAAGTCGACCATATCAGCTTCGACTCCGTCTGCATCTCCGGCCGCTTCGCTGCTATGGTCTTCCGGTGGCACCGGACTTGAGCGAGCGCAGGCAACACATCGTCTATCGCTGGGACCTCGACAAGACATACCTTCGTACCGAGTTCGACACGCTGCGCGACTTGGTGCGCACCGCATTCGAGCCGGCCTCCCGCAAACGAGCCTATCCGGGTGCGAGCACGCTCTTGCGCGAAATCCGAGCTACCGATCCGGCGGCGATCTTCATTTTGTCCGGCAGCCCCGAGCAGATGCGCAGCGTGCTCGAGGCGAAGCTTCGGCTCGATGGAATTCGCTGGGACGGGTTCACGCTCAAGCCAAGCCTGCGCAACCTCGTCCGTGGCAAGTTTCGATTCCTGCGCGACCAACTCAGTTACAAGCTCACCGCGCTCCTTCGCTCGCGCACAAACGTGTCACCGGAGACCGACGAGATCCTCTTCGGTGACGACGCTGAAGGAGATGCGTTCATCTATTCACTCTACGCGGACATCGCGGCCGGTCGAGTCGGCCAGGAGATCTTGATGAAGATCGCGGAAGCCGCGGAGGTGTATCCCAACGACATCCCGGAGCTGGTCCGCATCGCCGCCCGGGTCCCTCGTGGCGACACGGTTCGACGCATTTTCATCCATCTCGAGCGCGTCTCCTCGACGGCCGGGTTTGGCGATTTCGGGCGTCGCGTGTGTCCCTTCTACAACTACTTTCAGCCCGCATTGGTTCTGCTCGAAGACGGCGCGCTCGATGCGCAAGCGGTGCTGCGGGTTGGAGCCGATCTGGTGGTCGCCCATACCTTCAACCCGGAAGTGCTCGTCGCTAGCTTCGATGACCTTTGCCGACGAGGCTACCTGAGCAAGGACGTCGTCGATCGGATGTCCGAAGTTTCGGACAGCATCGAGGCCTCCAAGTTCGGCCAGGCGTCGGGGCCACTCCGGTCCCTCGTCGATGCCATGGAGGCGGCGCGCACCGAGCTTCCCGATCAAGTGGAGGTGGACGCGGTCAATGAGGACTACTTGGCGCTCTTCGCCAAGGACCGCGCTCGCGCCAAGGCGGCCAAGCGTCGCGCGCTGTGGACACGAGAGAGCCCCTAAGCCGCACTCCATTTCGCTCAGCGAACGATATCGAGCGCGTCTGCCGCCAGCTCGCCGAGCGTCGTCTTGGTTTCTTCTTCGAAGTCTTCGATGGTCACGACGCGCGAATCATTCACAAAGCGCTCGAGGTCCCCAATCGATTCGGGGTCTCGCAGCTGAGCAAGCGATTCGATGGCCGCCGCAACGACGTCCGCGTTCGGATGATCGAGAAAGCGGCGAATCAATCCGAGGGCGCTCGGCTCGGCGATCTCGGCGAGGACCCAGGGCAGCTCGGACATGGCGAGTCCGTCCGCCTTGCGATCCAAGGCGCGCTCGATGCCACGGGCCACCTCGGCGTAGCGCTCGTAGCCCAGGTCTCGCAGCGCTTCGCCGGCCGCAACGCGCACCCGCGGCTCCGCGTCGTTCAAGATGGCGATCAGGGCGTCTGTCATCCGGGGGCCAGGAACCTGCGCACAGAGATCTGCCAGCCGTTCGAGCCGCATCGTGCCTTCCCCGCGATCCTCCATCGCGAGGGCATGTTCGGTTTCGCGCGCGAGCAGTGCGACCAGCTCCTCGGCGTCCTTGTGCCGGAGCAAACCGAGCTCGGCCATTCGCAGCGCGCGATCGGCGTCGAAGATACGCTGAAGCTCATGGGAAAGTGACATCGTTTGGACCATCCTTCAGGGCTCGCGCCCCGCCGAGCGCATCGGCTCGAGCTCGACGATCAGGGATCGGACGCGATCCACCGCATCGCCGGACTCCTCTTCTCGATAGCGCCGAGTCAGCTTCATGTCAGGTGAAAGGCTCCAGCCCGCACCCGGCGTCGCCACCAGTGGCATGAGCTTCGCAGGGTCGAGCGGGGTGTCCTCTCTCAGGTGCAGTGTCACCCGCGTGCGGTCCGCTTCACAACCGAGGGCGCGAAGCTCGCGGAGCAGCGGTTTGACCGACATCAAGCGAATGAAGGCCCGCGCCGGAGGAGGAGGCGCTCCGAAGCGCTCTTCCATCTCGATCGCAAGCTCGTCGACCGAAGCCTCGTCCGACGCGGTCGCAAAGCGCCGGTACAACGAAAGGCGGAGCCCGATATCGTCGATGTACTCCTCGGGGAGATAGTGTTCGAGCTCGACCGAGAGCTCGGGGTCGATTTCCTGCTGAAGCGGCTCGCCTTTGAGCTCCGAGACGGCTTCATTGAGCATCTGCACGAACATGTCGAAGCCGACGAGCGACGCATTGCCGCTCTGCTCCGATCCCAGGAGATTGCCAGCGCCTCGAAGCTCCATGTCGAGGGTCGCGACTCTGAAGCCTGCGCCTAGGCCGGAGAACCGCTCGAGCGCCTCCATGCGAATTCGAGATTCCTCCGACATTTGGTTAGGCGGCGGAGTGATCAGGTAGCAGTATGCGCGCTGGTCCGACCGGCCGACGCGGCCGCGGAGTTGGTAGACCTGGGCCAGCCCCAGGGTGTCCGCTCGGTCGACCAGAATCGTGTTCGCGTTCGGGATGTCGAGCCCGCTTTCGACGATGGCAGTCGAGCAGAGGACGTCGTACGCGCCCTCCACGAAGTCGGTCATCGTCCGGTCTAGCAGCGCGGGTTTCATCTGGCCGTGCGCAATGGCAATCCGCGCATTCGGAACCAGATCTTGAATGCGCTGAGCGCGTTCATACAAGCCTTCGATGCGGTTGTAGACGAAGAACACCTGACCACCGCGACTGAGCTCTCGCTCAATCGCTTCTTTGATCAAATGATCGTCCCAGCGGCAGACGAAGGTTCGCACAGAGCGTCGGTCCTGGGGTGCCGTGGTGATCAACGAAAGATTGCGCATGCCCCCGACTGCGAGGTGCAGTGTGCGCGGAATCGGCGTTGCGCTGAGCGTGATTACGTCGATGTTGGTCCGAAGCTTCTTGATTCGCTCTTTGTGCGTGACGCCAAACCGCTGCTCTTCGTCGACGACCAGAAGCCCGAGTGCGGCGAAGTGCACGTCTTTGGAGAGAACCCGGTGAGTTCCAATCACCACGTCGACGGTGCCGTCTTTGAGGCCGCTCAGCACTTCGAGCTGCTTTCTACGCGAGACGAAGCGCGACAGCACCTCGACGCGGAGGGGGTATCCGTCCAGGCGAGAGGAGAAGGTCCGAAAGTGTTGCTGCGCCAAGACCGTCGTCGGGCACAGGACCGCCACTTGCCGCCCGCTCAACGCCACCCGAAACGCGGCCCGAAGCGCAACTTCCGTTTTGCCGAAGCCCACATCTCCACATACGAGCCGGTCGGTCGGCTGCGGCTCTTCGAGGTCTGCCATCACGTCTTCGATGGCCTTTTCCTGATCGCGGGTTTCCTCGAACGGGAACGTCGCCTCGAACTCCGCGTATGTCGGTCCGGTGGGCTCAAGCGGCTCCCGTCTGACCGCGGTCCGCTCCGCGTAGAGTTTGAGGAGCTCCTCGGCCATCTGTTGCACGGCCTTGTGTACGCGCCCCTTTTTGGTCCCGAACGTCGTGCCGCCCAGTCGATCGAGCTTTGGCTGGTGTCCTTCGCCGCCTTTGAACTTCTGGATCACCCCGAGACGAGTGACCGGTACGAACAGCTTGTCGCTGCCAGCGTACTCGACGACCATCACCTCGACGGTCTGGGCGGTACGACCGTGAAGCCGGTCCATCGCGGTCAGGCTCAGCTCCTTGTGTTGGAGACCGAGGTATTTGCCCACTCCGTGGTCGACATGGACGACGAAGTCGCCTGGGCTAAGCTCCCGAAGGTCTTCGAGAAAGCGCTGCTGTTGGCGGCGCGTTTGACGCTGGCTGCGGCGCTGGCGAACCCGGGATCCAAAAATCTCTTCCTCCGTCACGTAGGCAACGCCTTCGCTCCAAAGCACGAACCCGTCGCGAAGCTCGCCCAACGTCGTTTCGTCCAAGATCCGTGTTGCTACGCCGTAGCTCTTGAGCAGATCGATCAGGCGGTCGGCCTGGTGCTGAGTTCTGCCAACCAGAGACACTCGGAGGCCTTGCTCGGTCCATTCCCGCAGCTGGTCGGCCAAGGGTTGCAGCCCACGATCCCCGTGTCCTTTTTGCGCACGCAGCTCCGAAATGAGTGGCTGCTGATCCGACGCGCTCACTCGAATTAATGTGTCGCCCGGTGATGCAAAGGCGGCAACGATCGGACCTTCGTCGTCGCCAGCGACGCCGTGAACCGCCAAGCGATGCGATACCAGCGCCGGGTACCCGAGGAGCCGTCGAGTGAGCTCTTCTTCGCTCATGAAGTATGCGGACAAATCGAACGTAGGCCGGTCGCGCCGCGCTGCGTGCTCGTCCGTACCCTGTTGGTGCTCGGCGCGAACCGAGCTCGCGATGGCCAGAGGGTCGGCCAAAATCAGCCGCAGGTCGTTGGGAAGATACTCGAAGAGAGTGTCGAGCCGATCGAAGTAGGCCGGCAGCAGCGCGTTCGAAATCAATGCACCGGAGCCGCGGTCGAGCTCGCCTACCAGCTCTCGACCTTGCAGGGTGGGCATGTTCAATTCGTCGCAAAGCTCGCGCACCACCTTCTTGGCTCGAGCGATGGCGGCGGGCGCGTCGGGCACCTCACGCGCCGCGGCAAGCTGGAGCGAGTCGATTTCGTCCTCGGTCTTCTGATCGTCGGGGTTGAAGCGACGAATGCGGGAGACCAGATCGTCGTCGAGCTCGATTCGAAAGGGGAGGGCGGCATCCGGACCGTAGACGTCGACCAGGGCTCCACGCGCGGAGAACGTTCCTCGATCCTCGACTAGCGGGACCCTGAGATAACCGAGCTCCAACAAACGCCGGACGAGGTCGTCGCGCTCGATCTGCTGCGCGATCTCGATTGAAAGGAGGCCGGACTTCACGTGCTCGACCGGGGGAACGCGGCGAAGGAGTGCGGGGGCGGGAACGATGAGCACGCGCCAGGGTTGCTCTTCGGCGAGCTGCGCCAAGACGGCCATGCGCTGCATTTCGGCGCGTCGGTCCGGCATGACGTCGAGAAGTGCGCTCGTATCCGCCGCGGTGAACAGCAGGACGTCGGCGTTTTTGGCGGGAAGGAGGAAACGAAGATTCGACTCGTGGCGATAGGCCTCTTCGAGGTCTGCCGAGACGACGACGAAACGTCGATCGGGATGGGCCGAGGCCGCCTGCGCGATTGCCCAGTCTAGGGCGCCCCGAGGGATGGATGCTACGTCGATCCGCTCATCGGATCCGAGCGCCACCACCAAATCACGAATCGGTGCGTTCGCGTTCTCTAGCGTCGCTTCAAGCGACATCGGGTTGCATGCGCATGACCTGTCGGATGCGCTGGGCTAGCCAAGGAGGCGTCACGACCGTGGTGGCCATCACCATGAGAACGATGGCTGCATACACGCCCGCAGCGATGAGCGGTTCGCCGTCGAACGTGATGCCTGCGCCGACGTTGGCGAAGATGAGCCCGACCTCACCGCGAGGGATCATGCCGATGCCGACGGTCAACCGGTCCGCAGTCGTGCCGCGAACGCCCAGGCCCGAAACGAGCTTTCCGACGATCGCGACGACGGTCAGCGCAAGTGCGAGGAATAGGGGCTCCGTTCCAATGCCTCCGAGCTTGACCATCATGCCCGTGCGAACGAAGAAGATCGGGGCCATCACGGCGACGATGGGTCCGATGATCTCCGTCAGGTCATGTGCAGATTTGCGGTCGAACGGCCTGACGTGGACCTCGTCGAGGATTAGCCCTGCCGCGAATGCGCCTACGATCGGTGCGAGCCCTGCGGCACCGGAAATGCCGGCAAGAAGCAGGCAAAGGCCGATCGCGACTGCGGCCAGGACATCCTGGGTCCGCAGCCTCGAGGCGAAACGGAAGACGCCGGGCATGACGTAGGCGCCCAAAAGGAGCGCGCCGATGAGGAAGCCGGCCGCCAGCCCGATGATCCTCGTGAGGTCCAGCGGCCCCGGCATCGCACCGAATTCGGCAATGCTCGCGACCACTGCAAGGACGATGAGGCCGAGGACGTCGTCGATGACCGCCGCGCCGAGGATGACGCGAGTCTCGGGGCGGGCCATCGCATTGAGGTCCTTCAAGACACGCGCAGTAATCCCCACGCTCGTTGCGGCGAGCGTCGCACCGATGAAGAGGTGGAGCGAAAACGGCTCCTCGGGAAGCAGCCATAGGCTCACGCCGTACCCGAGTGCCATGGGTGCGACGACGCCGATGATTGCCACGAGTCCTGATGTCGGTGCGACCGCGCGCATTTCGGTCAGGGTCGACTCGAGGCCGACCTCGAAGAGCAAGAGGACGACGCCGAGCTCCGCGAGGAATTCGACCGGCACCAGCTCGGCCGCGCCATCGAACGTATGGATGCCGAGGAGACTCAGGTTTCCGAGCACGATGCCGACGCAGAGCTCACCCAGGACGGATGGCTGATTCAGGCGCACCGCGACTTCGCCGCCGAGCTTCGCAGCGAGGATCATCGCGGCTAGGATCAGCCAGACCTCGTAACTCAGCCCGTGACCATCGCCGCTTGCCAGCGCAGTAGCTGGAATCGCCGCGAACAAAAAAAGCAGAAGGAAAAACCGAGCCGGTCGGCGGCGCATCGCGCGGGACCATAGATACGGAGGTCTGCCCGGGCAAGGCAGCCGCGCCGGACCGAGCTTGCCAGCAACGGGCGGCTGGGGTAAATGAATGGCGATTCAGTCGAGGGAGCACCATGGAGCGACACCTGTTTTCCGAGGAACACGAGATCTTCCGAAGCAACTTCCGGCGGTTCGTCGAAACCCGGGTCCTCCCGAAGCAAGCCAAGTGGCGAGCGCAAGGGGTGGTTGACCGTGAAATCTGGCTGGAAGCCGGTGAGGCGGGCTTTCTGTGTCCATGGATGGAAGAGGAGTACGGCGGCGCCGGGGGCGACTTTCTCCATTCGGTGATCGTCATGGAGGAGCTCTCCCGAGCCTACGAGTCCGGCTGGGCGGCCAGCCTTCACTCCGACATCATCGTTCCCTACATCCACGCCTTCGCCACCCCCGAGCAGAAGTCCAAGTGGTTGCCCGGCTGTGCTGCCGGTCAAACCGTCACCGCCTTGGCGATGACCGAGCCGGGCACCGGTTCCGACCTAGCGGCGATTGCGACCACCGCCAAACGCGACGGCGGCGAGTACGTGATCAACGGCGCGAAGACCTTCATCTCGAACGGCATGAGCTGCGACCTCGTCGTCGTCGCGGCCAGAACCGCAAACTCCGACGACCCGCACCGCAGCGTGTCGCTGTTCGTCGTTGAAAGGGATGCTCCGGGTTTCATCAGGAGCCGCAAGCTCGAGAAAATGGGCATGGAAAGCCAAGACACCGCCGAGCTCGCGTTCGACGATTGTCGAATCCCTGCGGGGAACCTGCTGGGTCAAGAAGGCATGGGCTTCATGATGCTCATGCAGCAGCTTCAGCAAGAGCGGCTCTGCGTGGCGATCATTTCGCAAGCCAGCGCCGAGAAAGTCCTCGAAGACGCGATCGCCTACACGCAAGAGCGCCAAGCCTTCGGACGCTCGATTTCCAAGTTCCAGAATACGCAGTTCACGCTGGCGCAATGCGCGACCGAAATCGAGGTGGGTAGGGCCTTCTTGGACAGTCTCGTCGGACGGCACGTTGCCGGGGAATACCTCGTGAAGGAGTGCTCGATGGCCAAGCTCTGGCAGACTGAGATGCAGGGCCGCATCGTGGACGCCTGTCTTCAGCTCTACGGGGGCTATGGCTACATGCTCGAGTACCCGATCAGTCGCGCGTATGTCGATGCCCGCGTTCAACGTATCTATGCGGGGACCAGCGAAATCATGAAGGTGATCATCGCCAAGCAGATGGGGCTCTAACGCTCTTGAATCTTGACCTGACGGCTGCAGTTTGTTTACGTCCCGGTGTGACCACTGACTCTGGTTCAAAGGACGGAAAGGGTCCGCCTAGTAGCGCAGACCCGCCGTCAAATCCGGACTCGGACGCAGGGCCCTGCGTGAGCCGGATGCGGGTGGGAGGAGAGGACATCCTCGTTTTGAGCGTCCCGCTTCCGCAGTTGCGCTATCCCGAAGGCACCACCTCGGCGGAGCACGAAATCATCGATGCCGTACTCGAAGGCCTCACTGTCAAAGAGATCGCCGAGCGGCGCAACGCTTCCCTGCGCACGGTGACGACGCAACTTGGTGCGATTTTCCGCAAGGCCAACGTCAACTCACAGGCCGAGCTAATCGCCATCATGACCGAAGACGGAGCCAACGAGGCAGACGGCGCCTGAGCTGGCCGTCCATTCGAGCTACGACTTCTGAACGAAGCGTGATGCAAAAAAGACGACGCGGTCGGTCAGCCCGTTATCCGACCGACCGCGTCGATGCTCAACTCAGGAGTCGAGCAGGTGGCTGAGCGCACGATTTGGATCTCTGTCTGCTTAGCCCCTGTTGGATCTTTAATAGGTGGTCTGGCGAATCTATTCCATACGTAATTGTTCACAATCCATACGTAATTGTTTACCTAAGATTTGGAAACCGTTCGGAAACGTCCGGATCGCGCACCGCGTGTTCAGCGTGACGTTACGCTCGAGCCAATGCTGTAATGAATGCGGCCATTCCGGGCCATGCCATGCCGGGCGGCAGGTTGATGATCGGTTGCTCCATGCCGAGCTCACGCCGGCGCGCGATCTCGCGGCGGCAATAAAGCGGATCGCCGGAGATCGTGAGGGCTTCGATCATATCGTCCGTCACCGCATCGGGCGCCATCTTGCGCGTCGCCTTGTCCGTGTAGAGCCGCGCGATTTCATTGCATTCATCCGCGTAGCCAAAGCCGCTTAGGAGCTGTTTGTAATAGTCGCCCATGCCGCCGATGTAGAAGGAGATGAGCTCCCGCGCTTTCCTCGAAGCACCCTTCCCGGGGATTGGAATCACGGTGGTGAAAGGTGCGGTCGCGATTTCATTCGGGTTGCGGCCTGCTTTCGCAGCGCCCTCTGCGATCCAGGCACGGCCATCGCTGAGCCGGTTGTACGGCCAGAAAATCGGCATCCAGCCGTCCGCCATCTCGCCGATGCTGGTAATCGACTTCTGTTTGAGAGCGGCCACATAAATTGGAATGTGCCGGCGTGTTGGCTTGAAGTCGAGTGTGAACGGCCGGTAGCGACGGAGCTTGGTGTCGGCCTCGCTGAGCGGTCGCCCGTCGAGCAAAGTGCGTACGACGCGGATGACATCTCGCGTTTGCGTGAGCGGCTTTTCGAAGTCGCGGCCGTGCAGGCCCTCGACGACGTTCTTCGCGCTGGTGCCGATTCCGAGGATGAACCGCCCGCCGCTGATCTCGTCGAGCGTAGCGGCCTGCATGGCGATGAGCGCCGGCGAACGGCTGAACACGTTGATGATGCCGGTGCCGATCTTGATCCGCTTCGTCTTGAGAGCGATCTCGGTGAGCAGGGAGAAGACTTCGTACCCCCACACCTCGGGGAGCCAGAACGAGTCGTATCCCAGGCGGTCTGCCAGCACGGCAGCTTTGACGTAGGTCTTGCGATCATACTCACGCCAGAAGGCCAGAAGGCCAGTGGATTGCTTGTCTAGCATCGCCTTGCTCCTTGCAAAGTTCTCTTAGGTCCCGAACGGCGCTCGTGCCAGTCGTTCTCCTGCGCTGCGGGGGACCAACGTTACTTGCCGCTGAACGCCGGCTTCCTTTTCTCTAGGAATGCCCTGACGCCCTCCCTGAAATCCTCGCTCTGATAGCACCGCTCGATCGAATCGTTGATGCGCGCGGTGTCTCGTTCGGCTTCGAGCTTGGCGAGCTCCTGCAGGCTGATCTTGGCGCTGCGGATGGTGAGCGGGGCGTTCGTGGCGATCATCTGAGCGAGCTCATCTACGCTCGCGTCGAGCGAATTTTTCGCGAAGACCTCGTTCACCAGTCCGATGTGTCGCGCTTCGTCGGCGCCGACCCGTCGCGCCGTGAAGAGTAGATCGGCGGTTTCGGAAAAGCCGACGATTCGGATCAGCGTGCGAATACCGGCCGTGTGATAGCCGAGGCCGAGTCGGGCCGGCGGAACTGCGAAGCGGGCGTCGTCCGCGGCATAGCGAAGGTCGGCTGTCAGCGCGATGGCTGCGCCGCCGCCAATGCAAAAGCCGTGAATGGATGCGATCAAGGGCTTTTCCAACGACTGTAAGGCGGCGAATGCTCGCGCGGTGAGCGCGTCGTAGTCCCGTCCGGCATTTCCGGTGCGCGTCCTTTCGAACTCCGAAATGTCCGCGCCCGAGACGAAGGCTTCGGACCCCGCGCCGCGCATGATCACGACTCGAACCTCGGAGTCCTCTTGCAAGGTCTGCACGGTATCTGGAATCGCGTCCCACATGTCGACGGTGATCGCGTTGCGGCGCTCTGGGTGGTCGAAAACCATCCGCGCAATCGGTCCATCCCGTTCGATTCTCACATGTCCGCTCATGGGCGCCCAGCCTAGAGCATCCGGTTGATCACGGCCTTGCGGCGAATCTCTTCGAGAAAAATCTTTTCCTGACGGATCATCGCCGCGTCCAACATCTCGCGGAACAGCTCCTGCTTCATCTCGTCGAACGATGGGAAACCCGTGCCGACTTGGCGCTCCTCCAAGAAGAAGATGTGAAACCCCTTGGAGCCCCTCACCGGTTCGCTGATCTCATCGGCGCTGAGCGGAAGGATCGCTCGCTCCAACTCCTCGGGCAGGTCGCCCTTCGTCAACCATCCGAGGTCTCCTCCTCCGTGCTCCAGCGCTTGCGCTTCGAAGTTATCTGGGGTCAAGGTCGCACGCAGCTGAACCGCCTCCTGTCGCTTCGCGGCCACCTGGATGGCCGACGCTCCCTCCCCAACGGGCACCAGCAGGTACGAGACGTGAAATCGAATTTCGTTGCCTTCGCCCCGTGCGCGCTCTTCATATCGGGCGCGAACCTCTTCCTCGGTCACGTTCACCCGTGAGCGGACGCGCTCGTTCACCACTTTGAGACGAATTAGCTGCCGCTTAAGATCTTTTCGGTACTGCCGCATGGTGAAGCCCTGTGCGTCGAGAGCCTCTTGGAACTGCGCCTCCGTCATGTTGTTCTGCATCCGCAGATTCTCGATGGCGCCGTCAACGTCCGCATCGGTCACGCGAATTCCGCTGTCGGTCGCTAGCTGGCGAACCAGCTGTTCGTCGATCAGGAAGTTCAGAAGCTCATCGTAGAGCTCCTTGAGACGCGCCGCCCGCTCGGTGTCCGTCGGCGCCTCCGCGACCTGTGGAAGAAAGGGAACCGCACGCGTACGAAGGTCGCTCAGGAAAATCGCCTCGTTGTTGACGGTCGCCACCACGCGTTCGATGACGTCTGCACCCGCCGAGTTGGCGGTGAGCACGAGGACAATCGCGGCGACGACGAGGAGGCGAGTCATGGGCTTCGTGGGATATCCTCGGTTGCAATCTCGATTGCGTTCAAAGCTTCGTAGTCGATCTCGACGTCGATGTCCTTCCGAAGCCGCTCCGTCAGCGCAGCCACCGCCGCGTCTTTACGCTCGCGGTTGAGCTTGTGCCGGATCGCCCGCTTGGCCTGCTCGTAGGTTCGAGTCAGCGGCGCCCGCTTTCCGGTCAGCATGATGATATGGTAGCCGCCCCCCTCTTCGACGAGATCGGGATAGACGACACCGACTTTCGCGATCGTAAAGGCCGCATCGCGGATCGCCTTGGGCGGCGACCCTTCTTCATCGGCGGTGAAGAACTGCAAGTCGCCTCCACTGCTCTTGGTTTTTTCGTCTTGGGATTGCTCGCGTGCCATCTTGCGAAAACCAGCGAGGTCGGCCTTTTTGGCTTGTGCGAGAAGCTTCTGAGCCCGGGAGCGGTCCTCGATGAAGATGTGGCTGGCACGGACTTGAGCCGGGCGGTTGTACTCATCCGGATCGGCGTCGTAGATCGCCTTGATTTCTTCGTCGTCGATTTCCGCAGCTTCGAGCGGCGCGTCGATTTCGTTCTTTACCATTTGCTGAATCATGGCGTTCCGGCGGGCCCGCTTGATTTCAGGCTTGTCCTCGTAGCCCCGCCGCTTTGCTTCGTAGACCAGAAGCTCGAAGCGTACGAGGTTGTCGAGAAACTCCTTTCGTCGTTCCGGGCTCTCGAAGCGTGCGCGAAGATAGGGTGATTGCGATGCGAGCCGGTCAGCGAATTCGCCAACGGTGATTGTTCGATCCCCGACCTTCGCTAAGACCTCGTTGGCTTGCGCTTCGGTGAGCCCGTTTTGCGGCCATGCTTCTTCGGCAACGGGAGCGTCGTCAGCCTGCTTTGAGCAGCCTGCCTCGACTAGGCCGCTCAGACCGATCAGCGGCAGGAGGATGATGACGGCAGGTTTCCAAGACATCGTCAGCCGGGTAGCACATATACCGCGTGCGCGGCAACGGGGCCAAAGTTCAGTCGGACTCCCGGTCGTCGAGGACTTTACGAACCTTTGCGCTCAAATGTTCGAGCTCGAAGGGCTTGTCGAGGAAGCCGTCGGCTCCGTAAAGCGGCGAGGTCATTTCGTTGAGTCGCTCGCCGATGCCCGTCAGCATGATGACCCCGGTGCCACTCAAGGCCTCGTCCTCGCGGATGGCGCGGCATACTTCCCAACCGCTCATGCCAGGCATCATGACATCGAGCACGACGAGGTCCGGTTTTTCGCGCTGGGCAAGGCGAAGCGCTTCTTCGCCATCCGAGGCTTCGACGACCTCGGCCGGTAGCGCGCTCAAATGCCGCGCCACCAACGCCAAGATTTCCAAGTCATCGTCGGCGACCAGGATCTTGGTCTTGGCGTCCGTGGTCATCGTTTCATCACTCCTATGTACCCCAGTTTGGGACGCATCGTCGTTCTGTTGATGCGGCTTGTCAATGGAGACCGTGGTCCCGGTCGATCAGCCCCACCCCCGAGGCCGCTGTCCAGCCTTCCAATCCACTAACCATCCGCAATTTTACGAAATCGCGATCTCGATCGACGAGCTCTCCCCGGTCCCCTCCTCGTGCCTCGCCGCGAAGCTGAGCGCGTGGGTCGGGTCCTTCTCGCAGGAGGATGCGATCGTCGAGGGTCACGACCCGCGGACCGTCGCGGAGCAGGCCTGCTTTGGTCGCCAGTCCGAGCGCGGAGGTTAGGAGGAACGCGCCCGAAGCGAACAGCAAAGGGTAGAGCCAGCGATGCTTTCGGCGCCCAATGGCGATCCAGGCGAGCGCCATGAAGAACACCAGGTTCGCGAACAGCAATACGTAGCCGAGCGCATCTTCCGAGACGCTTCCGTACGCTGCGTCGCTGATCGAGCTGCTGCGCTGAATGGTGGCCTCACCTTCGAGCTCGGCGCGTTGCTCTTCGAGGGCCTTTTCCGCATCCCGAAGGTTCTCAGAGGCCTTGCTTTCGTTTGGGCGCAGCACGAGCGCTCGCTCGTAGTTGAGGATGGCGCGGGGGTAGTCACCGGATTGGGCGTAGGAGGTCGCTAGGTTGAAATAGACGTCGGGGTCGCGAACCCCCGCTTCGATTAGCTTGCCGTAGCCTGCGATTGCGTTTGCATGGTCGCCCCTCGAGGCGGCTACGTTGGCCGATTCGAAGATCCCGGTCAGCGAGGATTCGCCGGTTCCTCGAGGCGCCCGCTGGGCGGACGCTACGGAGCAGCCCAAAGGCAGCGCGACCACGAGCGCGACGGCGATGCTGAGGACGCGCATCAGCTTGCACTCCCCGACCGTTGGATTCGCTCGATGATTGCGCTCGTCCGTTTCAGGCAGCGCTCCATTTCATCGCGGTTCACGCCGGACGCCGCGAAGCGCGCGAAGTCGGCGCCCTCGAGCTCGTTGATGAGCCGCTGCATCAAGTCGTCGTCGAAACCTTCGGCAGTCAGTCGGGCACGGAGCTGAGTGTGCGGAAGGCCGGCGACGGGCTCATCGAGCCGAGCGTCCAAGGTATGGGTGATCGAAGCAACGATACGGTCGTAGAAAGCTCTCGGATCGTCAGCTTGAAGGGCGCTCTCGGCGTCGCGAATGAGCTTGCGCTGAACGGCGCCCGAAGTGGTACCGCGTCGCTCGCGACGCCGGGAAACGGCTGCTCCGAACCAAGCCAGTACGAACAGGGTCGGCGGGAGCGCGAGCAACCATGCGAACCAGGCGCGGTTGCGGACTGGAGTCCGGTCCCGGGTCAATGCGCTGTACACCCGAATTGGACCGAAGGTGGCGGTCGACGGCTTTGGAGCTGCATCGACCGGTTCAATCATGGGCTCCGGGGGCTTCGTCTCGCCCGTCGCCATGAAGCTCAGAGCTGCCGTGCGAGCCGATTGGTAGGCCTCGGTGTCGGGGTCGAAGAAGTGCAGCTCGATCGGTGGAATGCTGCGCTCGCCAGGCGACTCTGCGATCAGAATCCACTCCCAAGACCGCGTGCCGGAGAGCCGGCCGTTCGCGAGCCGTTGTTGGTCCCGAATCGCCGGTTGAAGTGTTCGCACTCCCGCGATCGGAGGCAAGTCGATTCGCAGGTCGTGCACGTTGCCCACTCCCCCTGCATCGACGCGCAAGGTCACAGCATCGCCGGTCTTCACCGTGCGTCGGTCGAGCCGCGCCTCGATCCCGAAGTTCCCGACCACGGCATTGGTAGGCACGGGCGGCGGAAGGGGCTTCACGCGTACGGTGACCGGAACTCCGACTCGCTCGATCCGCTGCGGAGCGTCGAAGAAGTTGCCCGTGCCGGCATCGAACGAGATCTTGGGCGGGCCGATCGTGAGCTCGCCCGCGCGCTGCGGAAATGCCGCGGAACGCTGAATGGGGTAGGCGCGGTACTGTTGCCCCTTCACCGTGACGGTTTCAAACTGCAGGCTGGTAATCGGATCCTCGTGAACCCAAAACCCGTCCATCGATGGCTTGCTTGGGACCACGGATTGCGGAGCGAGCCGGATTCGCGTGTAGAGGTAGACCGTGAGGTTGACCTGCTGGCCGATGTAGACCTCGGTCGGCTCGACGACGGTCCTCAGAAACGCCCGCGGGTCGTATCGGGCGCCAGAAAAATCGGCACCCAGCAAGCTGTCCGGTGCCGCGCTTGGGTCGGAAGGAGCACGCGCGTCACCTGCGCCGGGACGGATGACCAAGGTCAGCGGTTCGCTCCGATACATCTTGCCATCGACTTTCGCGACGGCGGGCGCGAACTCGTAGGTTCCGGCTGCCCTCGGCAGCATCACATAGACGTTCGCAATGCTCGACTCCTTTTGGACACCCGAGCCAAAGCCAAAGCTGAACTGCATCGGGCGCATGGTCTGATGCGATACGATCTCGAGCTCGAGGTGCTTTTTGAGGTCGCTGAGCTGTAGATCCTCGATGTTGCCGCCGCGGGCGCGAACCCGGACTTCCAGGCGTATCGGGTCGCCCACTCGTGCCTCGCTGGGCGTCGCGTTGAGCGTCACGGTCACCTCTGGCGCGGCGGCTGCTCTGGCGGACCAGCAGGGGGTGGCGGATACGACGACGAAGAGCAGGGCGAGGATTCGCATCACCAATCCTTGTCCGGTGGCGGACGGCCTGCGCTTCGGCGGCGGGCGCGCTGAAGTGGAAGGTTTTCCTCGTTCTGCTCGAGGGCGTCCAGAAAGCGCTGGACTTCGTCGCGGGGGATCGGCTGGCCTTGTTGCTGTTCGCTCTCTGGCTGGTTCTCGGACTCGTTCTCGTTCTCGGATTCAGAGTCCTGCTGCTGGTCCTGGTCCTGCTGCTGGTCCTGGTCCTGCTGCTGGTCCTGGTCCTGTTGCTGGTCCTGGTCCTGTTGCTGGTCCTGTTGCTGGTCCTGGTCCTGCTGCTGGTCCTGGTCCTGGTCCTGCTGCTGGTCTTGATTCTGCTGCTGGTCTTGGTTCTGCTGCTGGTCTTGGTCCTGCTGC
>Ga0224508_10000175_pt1 | contig 67287 bp, 59 predicted proteins | sample SF_Jan12_sed_USG_4_FD_170157 | JGI IMG/M metagenome (GOLD analysis project Ga0224508, IMG submission 170157) | Sediment microbial communities from San Francisco Bay, California, United States - SF_Jan12_sed_USGS_21 | ecosystem: Environmental > Aquatic > Marine > Sediment | place: USA... | reverse complement strand
ACCTCATTAGCCATTTCGAGCAAATCGTCGACTTCGACCAAGCCTCGACCGCCCTGCCCGCGTTGATGCAGGGCGATACGTATCTCGGTCGGCGTAACGGTTGCCACACCAATCTTGCGCACAACCAGTCCGGCTGCAATGTTGGCGAGCGCTGCCGCCGTCGCCAAACTCTGCTGACTTGCCAGTGCCGCGCCGAGTGTTGCGATGACCGTGTCGCCGGCGCCGGTAACGTCGAAAACCTCGCGCGCCTGTGTTGACAAGAACAACGGTTCGACACCGGACTCGAGCAATAACATGCCTTTTTCGCTACGTGTGACGAGCAATGCATCGATCTGAAGATCAGCAATCATCTGGCGGCCGCGCTCAACCAACTCTTGATCGGTTTCGCATACGCCAGCAACGGCTTCGAACTCGGTTTCATTGGGCGTGATCAAGGACGCGCCACGATATTTGCTGAAGTCGCGACCTTTCGGATCGACGAGGACCGGCACGCTAGAAGCACGGCAAATGTCGATCATTGCGGTGACATTGCTAAGCGCACCTTTACCGTAGTCGGATAGAATCACCGCGCCAACGCCTGAAAGCGCGTTACCAAGGCTCCCAACCATTGCCTCACCCGGCATCGCCGCGACGTTTTCCTGGTCGAGACGTATGAGTTGTTGGCCGCGGCTCTGTACACGAGTTTTTGTAATCGTCGGCCGATCATCGAGTCTATTGAAGTCGCACTGGATGCCGCCGTTCGCGAGTATCGACTCGAGTGTGTCGGCCGCTGCGTCGCGACCGACAACACCGATTAGACGCGTCGACACTCCTAATGCTGCTAGATTCACCGCGACATTGGCGGCACCGCCGGGTCGATTGTCCGTATCCTCGACGTGCACGACCGGCACCGGCGCTTCGGGCGAAATTCGGCCGGTCGCACCGAAAAGATACTGATCCAGCATGACGTCACCGGCAACGACGACAAGCGTTTTTGAAAAATCTGGAATTGAAAGCGTCACGGCATGCAATCTACCACGACGACCGTTCGGCAGCAGCCTTTCAAACGGATAGAGGGCGGCTCAGGTGATTGCGAGACGAGCCAAGAAAACGAGAATCGGCGGAGTGTACGAATCCGCGTATTAGTTGCTGAGAACGCAGCTGGCGCGCGGAAGGCGCGGCGAAAACGGCCGAGAACGCGCAGTGTACAAACGAGTACATGAGCAGTTCGAGCTCGTTTTTAACAAAGCATTACGCCGCCAGATGCGTTCTCAGCCGCATTTGGAATCGCCGCAGCAGAGGCAGGTCATGCACCCGTCCATCATAATGACAGCCGCCGTACTGCATTTCGCACAAAGCTGTGCGCCCTCCGGGTACTCGGTTTTCGAAAATGCATCCTGCTGCTTGTTCGCCTGTTCGAACTCAGCACGTTTTTCGGCAATTAGCTTTTGCTGACCTTCATCGAGGCCCGGCGCAGTCATCAGACCGATCGCAATCAAATGCTTCTCGACGATGTAGCCAAGTTCGGCAATGATCGACGGCATAAACTTGCCGCCGGGCTGCCAATAGCCGCCGCGCGGATCAAATACTGCCTTGAGCTCATCGACGAGAAATGCGACGTCGCCACCTTTTCGAAAGACAGCTGAAATGATGCGTGTCAGAGCCACGATCCATTGGTAATGATCGAGGTTTTTCGAATTGATGAAGATCTCGAACGGCCGGCGCTTCTCGTGCACAGTGCCCTCGTTGAGGACGATGTCGTTGATCGTGACGTACATCGCGTGATCCGAGACCGGCGTCTTGACCTTGAACGTCGAGCCAATAAGCATCTCTGGGCGCTCGAGCTTCTCGTGCATGCGAATGACTTCGGCGCGATTGCCGCCCCCACCCTCGCGTTTGAACTCCGGCTTTTCGCTGACTTCTTCCGCGATTGGCTTTGCGACGTCGTATCCGACGATCTTTTTGTCAATCTTGATCATTTAGAATTTCCCGTAGTAGCCCTCTTTGAGCGCGTCAAAGAGGTTGGCGGCGGTATGCACTTCACCGTCATATTCGATTTCCTCATCGCCTTTAAGCTCGACTTTGGAACCATCGTCCAGCGTGAACGCGTAGGTCGTGTTCTTCAGGTCTTTCTCTTTAACAAGAACGCCTTGGAAGGCCTCTGGGTTGAAGCGGAAGGTGGTGCAGCCCTTGAGCCCCTGTTCATGGGCATACAGGTAAATACCCTTGAAGTTCTCGTACGCATAGTCCGTGGGCACATTGGCCGTCTTCGAGATCGATGAATCGATCCACTTCTGTGCGGCCGCTTGAATATCGACATGCTCCGTCGGCGAAATATCGTCAGCCGATACAAAGTAGTCCGGCAAGGTATTGTCGCCGCCACCCGTTCCTGGCATCGCGTCTTTATCGACCAATGCACGGTAGGCGAGCAGCTCGAACGAGAACACATCCACCTTTTCTTTGGTTTTTTTCCCCTGGCGAATCACGTTGCGGAAGTAGTGGTGTGCAAAGCTCGGCTCGATTCCGTTCGATGCGTTATTCGCAAGCGATAGTGAAATCGTTCCGGTCGGGGCAATCGAGCTGTGATGCGTGAAGCGTGCACCTATCTCAGCCAGCGCATCGACCAGCTCTGGCGCTTCGGCCGCGACGCGCTGCATATAGCGGCTGTAACGCGCATGCAGGATTCGCCCTGGTACCTTGTCGCCGACCTGGTAGCCGTCAGCCGTCATCTCGGGACGCTTCCTGAGCATCTCCTCGGTAACCTCAAACGGCTCATTCATGATCGGTGCTGGGCCCTTCTCCCTGGCAAGCTCAAGCGCTTCTTGCCAACCGGCGATGGCCAGCTCGCGGGCAACCTGCTCGGTGAAACTAACAGCCTGCTCACCGCCATACGTCATGCGCAACATCACGATCGTCGAACCCAGCCCCAGAAAACCCATACCGTGACGGCGCTTGCGCTGAATCTCATTTCGTTGTTGCGGCAGCGGCAGTCCGTTGATTTCGACAACATTGTCGAGCATCCGGGTGAACACCTTGACGACCTTGCGAAACGCTTCCCAGTCGAAACGAGCCTTGTCGGTAAAAGGATCGATAACGAATCGAGTCAGATTAACGGAACCCAGCAGACACGAACCGTATGGCGGTAGTGGTTGCTCGCCGCACGGATTGGTCGCACGAACATTTTCGCAGAACCAGTTGTTGTTCATTTCGTTGACCTTGTCGATCAACACGAAACCCGGTTCCGCGAAGTCGTAGGTCGACGCCATGATCAGGTCCCAAACGCGGTGCGCCGGCATCGTCTTGTATATTTTGCACGCAACCAGGCCCTCGCCATCGGTCACGTAGTTGCCGGCCTCGGGCCACTCGCGCCAAACGATTTGCGCCGGATCATTGATATCGAGCTCGTCCTGCTCGAGTTCCTTTTTCGTGATCGGGAACGCCAGCTTCCAATCTTGCTCATTAATGACGGCCTGCATGAACTCATCCGTGACTAGCAGTGACAGATTGAACTGCCGCAGACGCCCGTCCTCGCGCTTCGCACGAATAAACTCCATGACATCTGGGTGGCCGACATCGAACGTACCCATCTGCGCGCCACGGCGGCCGCCGGCCGACGACACGGTGAAGCACATCTTGTCGTAGATATCCATGAACGACAGTGGCCCGGACGTGTAGGCGCCGGCACCGGTGACGTAGGCTCCTTTCGGCCGCAGCGTGGAAAACTCGTAGCCGATGCCGCAACCGGCCTTCAGCGTCAGACCAGCTTCGTGCACCTTATTGAGGATATTGTCCATCGAATCGCCGACGGTACCCGACACGGTACAGTTGATTGTCGACGTTGCCGGCTTGTGCAGCTTGGCACCGGCATTAGACATAATACGGCCGGCCGGTATGGCCCCACTTCTTAGCGCCCACAGAAACTTACTGTAGTAATGCTCGCGCTGATCATCCGTTTCGACCTCGGCCAGCGCTTTCGCGACGCGAGCGTAAGTGTCATCGATGGATTCGTCGATGTTTGAGCCGTCCTTGGCGGACAATCTGTACTTTGCATCCCATATATCGAGGGATGCCGGTTGAAACACGATATCCGATACCGTGTGTGCATCCAGTTTAACCGCCGACTTCATTACCCCAATTTCTCCCCTGTGCTCCCTGCGAAGACTCAATGTTCGTTTTTTTGACCCGCGTCGTACTTGAAGGAAAAGCTGCCCGCTCGCCGCTGCTCATTTTTTCGCGGCGAGAGCCAGAGATGGCCTCGATTCCTTCATTGATGGGACACAAGATATTGTGTCCCGATGCACTGTAGATTATGCCCGTAGCGGCCCTCTGTCAAGGATTTTGGTGAATTCTACAATAGGAGTTTTAACTTTAATTATCAATATGTTAACGTACTTTCTCGAAAAACTCCTTTAAAAAAGTTGAAAAAAAAATAACACTTTGTTGAATCGACTTAGACACTACATATAGTGGCATTACGTTAACAAAAATGACGCCTTGAATTGCTTTCGCAAGCCCTCATAAATGGCCTCAAAGCAGTAGTTTACAGGCACCTGTTTAAGGGCCTTCCATACGCATTCGTGAGGAGAAAATGATGCAACTAACACGTTTTGAACCCTGGTCGATTGTCGATCTCTTACACCGTGATCTCGATCGCGTCGCATTGTCTCGTTTCGGTAACGACGAGAACGAAAACCCGGTTGCGAACTGGGTACCTGCAGTCGACATTGTCGAAGAAAAAAACCGTTTCGTGTTGCATGCCGATGTTCCGGGCGTTGATCCGAAGAATATTGACGTCAGCATGGACGCAGGCGTTCTAAGCGTTTCTGGCGAGCGCGAAACAGAAAATGTTTCGGACGAAAATGGTTTCCGTCGCATTGAGCGTGCAAGCGGCCGATTCTTCCGTCGATTCAACTTGCCGGATACGGCTGATGCGAAGAGCATTACTGCCAAAAGTAGCAATGGAATTCTCGAAGTATCGATACCGAAATCGCCTGAAGTGCAGGCGCGCCGCATTTCGGTCGAGGCCGCCTAAGGACACAAATCATTGCTCGGCTGCGACGCTAGCTCGCAGTCGGGCATCCTGCTGTTGAATAGTCCAACGGTGGCCGCTCGCTTGGCCTGAGAGAAGCCTCGGCCGCCGGAACAACGCTGCGGCCGTTGGGGTCAAAGCTATGGAGCGGAATAGCGCTGCGGCGTTGTCCAATTCATGTACGATTCATGCGGGATTCAGCGTCACCGCCACAGGCTTCGATGCTAGGAAGATTTCGGATAGAGGCAATATGAAGATGAAACTCCGCGTATTTTACTACGCACTATTTCTGCCAATGACGATGGCTGCCGTATCCGCGCAAGCCGCGATTCCGGCACGGATCGGCGATCAAGCAGTACCCAGCCTCGCACCGCTGGTTGAGGCTGCGTCACCCGCAGTCGTCAATATTCGCGTGCGCCAGACCGTTTCCACGAACCAGCCATTCGCCGACGATGCATTTCGCCGCTTTTTCGGTTTGCCCGAAGGGCGTGGATTACGACAAGTCGCGAGCGCTGGGTCTGGCGTCATCGTCGATGCGGAAAATGGTTACATTCTCACCAATCATCACGTCGTCGCAGACGCCGATGAAATTCAGATTTCATTGTATGACGACCAGTTGCTCGACGCCGAGATCATCGGCTCTGACAGAGCGACCGACATCGCGGTATTGAAAGTCGACGCAACCAACCTAACCGACATGCCAATCGGAGATTCCAGCACCGTACGCGTCGGCGATTTTGTCATCGCCATCGGTAATCCGTTCGGCCTCGGCCATACCGTGACATCGGGCATTGTCAGTGCGCTTGGACGTACCGGTATCGGCGACGGACTAGAAGATTTCATCCAGACCGACGCGTCGATTAATCCCGGCAATTCAGGGGGCGCGCTCGTCAATATGCACGGGGAACTCGTCGGCATAAACTCGGCGATCATCAGCCGAACTGGTGGCAACGTCGGCATCGGATTCGCGGTGCCGACCAGAATCGCCAGTTCGATCATGAATCAGATCCTCGACTTCGGTGAAGTGCGTCGCGGCCTATTGGGCGTATCGATTAGCCCGATCGATGCCGCTGCAGCCGAGGCATTGAATGCGTCCGTCGACAGCGGTGCACTGATTACTGAAGTCGTACCAGAGTCCGCCGCCGAGAAAGCCGGGCTACAAGTTCAGGACATTATTGTCGAGGTGGACCGCAAGAAAATTACTAGCGCGCGCGAACTCAGCAATGCGATCGGCTTGATGTCGGCGGGTGACAAAGTATCGATCACGTACATTCGCAACGGCAAATCTCGCACGGCGCGAGCTGAACTTGGACAACGCGTCGCGACTGTAACTCGGGGCGCTGATATACACGAAGGTCTGGCCGGCGCCGAATTTGCGACCAATTCGGTCGCGACGTCGCGCGGCGGCATCGAGGTCACTACCGTTGATGCGGACAGCCCAGCAGCACAGCGAGGTTTACGAGACGGTGACGTTATAATCGCCGTCAATCGAAACGCTGTTCGAACGATGGCGGATCTCATCGGTATCGCGAGCGAGAATGAGATACTGTTCTTGCTTGTTCAGCGCGGTGATCGACAATTGATGCTACAAATACGCTAGTTGAGTGTAGGATATTCTGGTGAAACGAAAGATCAGAATACTCCGTCGAATTACACTGACAGCGGCGCTCTGCGCCGCTGTTTTGCATCTGGCAGCCGCTGGCGGTAGCGACGATTTCGAGCGCCAGCGTTCGCTTTTCAAACAGGTTTTCGAAGCCGCAGAGCGCGGTGAGTGGAGTGCCGTTTCCGGCCTGCCACAAAACGAGCAAGACATACTGGAAAATTACATTCTGTGGCCGGACCTGCGCGCAGCCTATTTGCGCGCGACAATTCGGCACGGAGACGACCATGAGACCGAGGCCTTTCTGAATAGGTACGGCACCCTAAAGCCCGCGCGTGATCTTCGTTATCGCTATGCCCTAGATCGCGTGCTTCGCGGCGATCTTGCCGACTATTTCGACATATATCAGGCCTATTATCAGGGACTCGATATCGCGAAGCTGGATTGCTTGGCACTGCAGGCAGAAATCGCCGTCGGACGGGGCAACCGCATCGCGAATCGTGGCAAAGATCTATGGCTTGTCGGACAAAGCCAGGTTGACGAGTGTGATCCGGTATTTGATTACCTGAGCGCGAACGCGCTGCTGACGACCAGCGACTTCGAGGAACGTTACGAACTTGCAATTGATGCGCGTGAATTTGCGCTTGCAAAGTGGCTTGGCGAGTCGATCAATGAGGCACATGTTGAAGCGGCTCGTCTGTGGTCATTGGCACAGACAAATCCCGACAATTTCTTGCGATCGCACGCCGGGCGACCTAATTCCGATACCGCGCGCAAACAGCTCGTCTACGCCGTCGAACGGCTAACCTACAGGGACCCAGAGCTCGCACTCGAGCGCTGGTCCGATGTATCCAAGCGATACATCTTTTCCGAGGAGCAAAAACATAAGACTGCGCGGCATATTGCGTTGTGGACGGCCCGCGACGATCTGCCTGGCGCGTATATGCAGCTGATCAAACTGCCTGTTGCCGCGCAGGACGACGAAGTCATGCGCTGGCGCGCTCGCACGAGTCTGCGCGCCCAGGAATGGCTAAATCTGCTCGCTGATATCAAGGCCATGATGCCCGAGGAACGAGACTCCGAAGAATGGCGCTACTGGCGTTCGGTGGCGCTACAAAACAGCGGCCAGGTCAATGCCGCCAACTCTGGCTTTGAGCGATTGTCCGCCGAACGCAGTTACTACGGTTTTCTCGCCGCCGATGCATTGCAGCAATCCTATTCCTTCGAGCATAGCGCACTCAGTGTCGATGAACGTCTAATCGAAACATTGGCGGACCGATCCGACCTGATTCGCGCGCGCGAACTGTTTCTCGTTGGACTCGACAGTCGCGGTCGCTCGGAATGGGATGCTGTCATTGCGTATTTCACGCCGCATCAAAAAGCACAGGCAGCCGTTCTTGCCGATCGTTGGGGATGGCATTCGCGGGCGATTTCGACCGCGGCGAGTATCGGTGAGTACGATGACCTGTCGCTCAGATATCCGTTACCGTTCAAAAAGACATTCGAAAAACACGCGACCAACGCAAGCATCGCAACGACCTGGGCCTACGGAATCGCGCGCAGTGAAAGCCTGTTCATGCGTGATATTCGATCGAGCGCCGGCGCCATCGGCCTAATGCAGTTGATGCCGGCAACGGGCCGCACAGTGGCTCGCCAAATCAACCTACCGTACTTCGGGCTCGACACGCTGACGGATCCGGATGCCAATATTCGACTAGGAACTACCTACCTTGGACAAATGGCCCAGCGTTACGGCGGCAACCGCGTGCTCGCCACCGCGGCGTACAACGCCGGGCCGCAGCGCGTCGATCGCTGGGTGCCGGAACAAGGCTCGATCGACGCACGCATCTGGATCGAAAACATCCCGTTTAACGAGACCCGCGAATACGTGCGGCGTGTGATGGCTGCCGAAACAATCTTTCATTGGCGTCTGAACGGCACGACGCATCGTCTCAGTGATGCGCTGCCTGATGTCGAGCCCTTGGCCGACGATCAGCGCATGGCAAGCGTCGAATCCATAGCGAAGGATCAACGAGTTGTCAGCGCCAAAAGGTGATTATCGCGCGCCATTTTGTCCATCTGCGATACCCGGCGCGCTTCGGCATAAAAGCACTGCAACTCGTCGGCGCAATCGGCGAGCATCTGGCGAAACGCCGGCAGGAGCCCGTCGTATAGGCTGAAAGACACCAGCCGGGCATTGTTGAACGGCGCCCATAGCCAATCATCCGGCTCCCGACCGGATTGCTCCAACGCCCGGCGCAGCTCCTCGGTGAGTTGTTCGATTCGATACTCTTTGAGTAAGCGCTTCTCATCGGGATCGAGGGTTTCCGCATAATAGGTCTGCAAGTCGTGGCGCGTCGCATTTATTAACGTCATAACACTGCGTCGAAAATCCTTTCGCTGCGAATATGCACCAAAGGCGTCTTGCATTTCTCGGTCTGCCAAAAAGCGCTCGACGCCTGTCTCTTCGACGGCCGTCGCAAACGACTCGTTAAATCCCGTGTCGTCTTTGATATACAGCAACTGATGCGCAAGTTCGTGAAACAACACACCGACAAGCTGTACGTCGTCCCAGCGCATCATTGTGTTTAGCACCGGGTCGTTGAACTTGCCGAGCGTTGAATAAGCGGCCACGCCGCCAACAAACACGTCAAAACCTGCGTCTCTTAGTTTTTGCGCCTCTCGCCCTGCCGCATCCTTTTTGAAATATCCGCGATATGACACGCAGCCGACAATCGGATAACACCAACGCTTTGGGTCCAGTGAAAATTCCGGGGCGGCAAAAACGCTCCAGACCACGTAATCACGTTCCAGGTCGGCATACGTCTGATAACTGTCGTTATCCGGCAGACCGAGAGTCTCAACTGAATAGCGACGCGCATCCTGAACCAGTTTGAGTCGTGTTGCCACGTCCTCGGGCGTATCAGGATCTGCCAATACTTCCTCGATAGGCTCTCGTTTCCGCAGCACTTCGAGCTGGCCACGTGCCGCTTGTGTGTAATAGCAGCCGCTAATCGTGCCAGCTACTAACAGCAACATGGCAGCTTGAATCCTCATTTTCTTCGGCATCTGGCTCGGCACCGTTTGCTAGAATCGCGCGATGCAAGTGTACCTCGTTGGTGGCGCCGTTCGCGATGAGCTTCTGGGTCTTCCCGTTAAGGAACGGGACTGGTGCGTCGTGGGCGCGACGCCGGCGGAAATGTTGGACATGGGCTACAAACCTGTCGGCAAAGATTTTCCGGTGTTCCTGCATCCCGAGACCAGCGAGGAGTATGCACTCGCGCGTACCGAGCGCAAAACCGCGCCAGGCTATCATGGCTTTGCATTCAACACGTCGCCCGATGTTACGATCGAAGACGACCTGAGTCGCCGCGACTTGACGATTAATGCAATCGCCCGCGACGCCGATGGCAATCTTATTGATCCGCATAAGGGTGCGCGCGATATCGACGAACGGATCTTGCGTCACGTATCGGACGCATTCATTGAAGATCCAGTGCGCATATTACGCGCCGCAAAATTCACTGCACGATTTCATGATCTTGGCTTCCGGGTTGCCGACGAAACGCGAGCGTTGATGCTAGACATCGTCGCCGACGGCGAAGCCGACGCGCTCGTTCCCGATCGGGTCTGGAAAGAGACTGAAGAAGCGCTCGCTGAGCCCAACGCGCGGGTGTTCTTTGAAACGCTTCGGGATTGCGGCGCGCTCCGCGTCGTCTTTCCGGAAATCGACGCCTTATTTGGCGTGCCACAACCAGAAAAGTGGCACCCCGAAATTGACACCGGTTTGCACACGATGATGGTACTTGAGCAGGCGTGCAAGCTTGGCGAAGGCATCGACATGCGCTTCGCGGCACTTGTGCACGACCTCGGAAAAGCCAGCACCGACAAGGCACAGTGGCCAAACCATCGTAATCACGAACAACGCAGTATCGATTTGATCAAGAAACTGGCAGAACGCCTGCCAGTACCTAAAAACTGTCGTGAACTCGCCCTACTCGTCGCTGAATTTCACACGCACTGTCATCGCGCTAGCGAGTTGCGGGACGCCACGGTATTGAAAGTACTCGAGCGAACAGACGCATTTCGGCGGCCTGAGCGATTCGAAAAATTCTTGCTGGCCTGCGAGGCGGATGCGCGCGGCCGCACCGGACTCGAGGATCGCGCGTACCCGCAGGTCGACATGTTACGCGCCGCATTTGCGGCCGCCGCCAAAATCGATGCGGGGGAGATCGCCGCTGCGCACGACGAATCGAAAATCTCCGACGCTATTCGTAAGGCTCGCACCGACGCGGTTCGGCAGGCGCGCAAGAAGTTCTCAGCCTAGTCAGCGCCATAGAAGTAGACAAACGCGGACAAAAAAGTGACGTCACCGTAGAGGTCCGAATCGTCGTAACCGAGGCTGATTTCGAGGTCCGTTCTATTCGTCATTGGCGTCAGGAAGCTGATCGTCGCGCCGAAATTGTCGCTGTTATCAACAATACCGCGCCATTTCGAGACGTCGATCTGCCATCGGCGCAAGCCGACATCCACTCCAATACCGGCGCCCGCGCGCCAATCAACGAGGCTGCTCAGCACACTAAGTCGGCTAAATGTTAAGACGTCGACAACTGCTGCGGCATCATCACCAAGATTGAATTCGCGACTGTACTCGTAACTCATTCCAGATGCGCGCACGTCAACTCGGTCACCGACACCGATACGTGCTGTCAAGCCAAGGCCGGTCGCATCGAATCCCACGTTTATTTGCGGCCGTAAGCTTGTTGGCGGAATGTCGAATTCAAAGTCGCGGTATTCGCCGTCGATGGATAGCGAGCTATCACCGCTGCGCGAGTATATGGATCCGCGTAGGTCGGACGAATCCAGAAGGTCCGAGTCGCCCCAGTACGAAACGCCGAAACGGAAACCCACAGGATCGAAGAAATGGTCAACGCCAATGTCAGCGTACAAATAGTCGATTTGCTGCCGCAATGGACCATCGACACCGCTATACCCGATGCTGCCCGACAACCAAGTTTTTTTCGCAACGGCGACGTCACCGAGCAATGACAAAGCGAGGTTATCCTGCGAATCGGTCTCGACACCCGCGCCGATAACGAAATCGCCTGGCTCTGCAACAGCGCTTTGAATGGTCAAGCCGGTTAGAAATACGGCCACGAATATTTTGTTCGCAGTCTTATTCAGGCATTCAAACCAGTACATATACAATTACCGCAGCCAGCGCGAATCGGTACACCGCGAACGGTAACAGGCCAATACGGCTAACGAATCGCATGAAAAAACCGATGCTCACGTACGCCACAATACCTGAAATCAGGACAGCAACACCAAGCTCAGCCCACGGAACCGCCACCGATCCAGTCACGAGTTCAATCATTTTGAAAGCCGATGCCAGCAGGATTACCGGGACCGACAGCAAAAACGAAAAACGTGCCGCATCCTGCCGTGCAAACCCGAGCAAGCGTCCCGCCGTTATGGTTACTCCGGAGCGCGAAGTTCCCGGCACTAGTGCCAGCGCCTGAGCACAGCCAATCAGAAATGCGTCCCAGACACCAACATCTGTGATATTGCGTTCGCGGCCGCCGATACGATCCGCCAACGCCATCAGGGCCGCATAGCCGGAAAGCGTGTACACGATAACGGCCGGATCGCGCAGATTGTTTTCGATCCAGCCTGCAAGCGACAAGCCGGCAATTGCCGCCGGAATCGTACCCAATGCGAGGCCTATTAGAAGCCTCGACTCGATTTGTGCATCAACCGTCCGGACATTGAGACCTAAAAGCTGCATGCCGCCGCGAAACAGTCCTGCAATATCCTTTCTGAAAAACAGACAAACGGCGAGCAGCGACCCGAAATGCACTGCGACGTCGAACGCCAGGCCCTGATCACCCCAACCAAGCACGGACGGCACTAGCACAAGATGCCCCGAACTCGAAATCGGCAGAAATTCCGTCAGGCCTTGAACGATTGCCAATACGATGATTTGTAACCAGCTCACGGGCTAGTCTCACAAGCAATCCCTGGCGTCATAAGGTGTGCGTCCTGTCAGCAAACTGGAATGCGCTGGGCGACTTTGCCGACCCTTTGCGAAGGGCCAAGCATTTAAAGTGCTCACCCATTTGACCGGGGAGAGTAAGCATTTTGACTTGCGCCGACAATTCGATTTGTTGTTTCTGGGGCAGCGACGCGATGTCTGCAAGTTCCTGCTCAAGTCCACCACTCATCATGAATATCGCCTGACTCACATAGGCTGCAACGTCGGCGCCGGCCTGTGTCGCCGCATTCGCGATGGCTGTGAAGTCGATCCAAGCCGTCAAGTCCTGTATTCCCGGAAGGATGAGTGGATCATTATGCGCATGGTGCCGGAAATGGCAGCGCAACCAGCCGCCGCTGCGCTCTGCGCTGTAATATTCGCGACGGCTAACGCCGTAGTCGAACAAGAATACGACGCCTGCTTCGAGCGCTGCCACAATGTCGCGAACCAAACGCGGTCCTGCGAGCGATACGTCGGACATATAATCTTCCGGCAGGGCCTGACCGAGATCTTCTTCTATCTCGTTGACGGCGGCAACGAGCCTCTCGGGCGCCGTATATTCAACAATTGAAAATAGGTTGCCGTTAATAACGACTCGCTGCTGCTGAATCTCTGCGCGCCGAACGATACGTTCGACCGGCAACGCGTCTAACACCTCATTTGCGATCACGACGCCGCGATGTGCTTTCGGTAGCTCGCTTACCCAGGATACGCGGTCGAAGAGCATCGGGATTTCTTCGCGCATAAACGCTGCCTGACGTTGCTGCAAATCAGCCGACACCTCCAATATCAAATACTGCTTCGGCAGTGCGCCCAGATCGTCCAGCTTTTTCAACAAGTCGACTGCCAGCCGCCCACTACCGGCACCAAGCTCAAGCAGCGATGCTTGACCCATATCCGCTAATGTCACGGCGCACTGCCGCGCCAGTATTCGACCGAAAAATGGCGACACTTCGGGTGCCGTGATGAAATCACCGGCTGCACCGAATTTGGTATTGCCGGCCGTATAGTAGCCGAGCTCCGGCGCATATAGCGCGTGATGCATGTACTCGGCAAAACTAATGCTGCCCCCAGAATTACGGATTTTCTGGCGAATAAATTCGGCACACCGATCACTGTGTGCGGCGCTTTGGGCATCCGGCGATGGCAATGATGCGGGGGCCATGGCTTGCATGTCTGCTTTATTGTCTCTCAGAATGGCGTCTTTATAGCGTGAGTCGCGCTCGAGACGCGAATCGGGTACATCGAACAAATCGTGCTTGTGAGCAAAGGGAAGCACCATGGCAAATACGCTCGACGGTAAAGTAGCCCTCATAACCGGTGCGGCACGCCGGATTGGCGCGGCGATCGCCTCCCAACTTCACGACAGCGGCGCAAGAGTTGCCATTCATTATCGCGGTTCCGCCGGCGAGGCCGAGGCACTAGCGCATACACTGAATAGCAAACGCGAGCATTCGGCATCGACATTCCAAGCGGACTTACTGCACATTGGCACAGCGCCTAAGCTGGTCACCGATGTCGTCGCCTGGGGCGGCCGCCTCGATATTCTTGTCAATAACGCGTCGACTTTCTACCCGACACCGATTGGCGAAATCACTGAACGAACATGGGACGACCTCATCGGCAGCAATTTGAAAGCGCCACTGTTCCTGTCACAGGCTGCTGCCGACGAACTAAAGTCGCACGAAGGCGCGATCATAAATATTGTCGATATTCACGCGCAGCGCCCGCTACGCGATCATCCAGTATACGGCGCTGCTAAAGCTGGCTTGGCAATGCTGACGCGGTCGCTGGCCAAGGACCTGGCGCCGGAGATACGCGTTAACGGCGTTTCGCCAGGGGCGATTCTATGGCCCGAAGACGGCATGAGTGATTCGGTCAGACGGTCGATTATCCGCCAGGTGCCACTCGAGCGCCCCGGCGATCCAGATGACGTTGCTGCCGCAGTGTTGTACCTCGTACGCGACGCAAACTACGTCACCGGCCAGATTATCGCGATCGATGGCGGTCGGTCGATCGGCTGGTAATTAGCTAGAACGCGTCAGCAAACTCACGCGCCGGCGGTCCACGACGATCCAGTTCACGCACCGCGCGGCCATCGGCCGGCTTGGATACCCCGCCGGGCGCCGCCGTAACCGGGCACGAACCTGAGGCCAGGTATCCCATCGCTGCAACGACGTTCGGATCTGAATCGATGCCGACGGCGACGTTCAAGTCATCAGCCGCCACACAATCCACGGGCAGGCCGCCGAAATAGTCGCCAAATCCATTCGCGTTGATCGTCTGAAACGATGTCGGCCGCAAAATCTTTTCACAAAACTCGAGACCAATTTGGCCAACGGGTTTGCCGAACGTGTCGTCGCCGACGATGATGACCTCGACATGTGGGTCCATCGAATTCGTAACCAGTTCGCTTGCCGATGCGGTGCTGCTCGTCGCAACGATCACCAGCCGAGACAGGCTCATTGAATTGCCACGCAGCTCGAAGAACTCGATGTCGTTATTTGCGGACGCGCGAGCATCGTTGAACAAGGTCTCTGAAAAGACCAGGTTTTGCGCAACGGCGCCACCAAGGTAATCACCGAGCAGTTCCGCGGTACTAACGAGTCCACCGCCGTTGTAACGCAGATCGATGATCACGTCAGTAACGCCGGCAGCCGCGAACTGGCCGAATACGGTGTTAAATTGCGGATCCGCCGTGCTAATGAAGGTCGCGAGCTCCATATAGCCGACGCCGGGTGTGCCCTGCACCGGAATGATGCGAAATTGCGGTACCGGAGCGATCGTTACGATGTCCTGATCGATCGTCACTGTGAATTCAGTATTGTCGGGTCGGCGCATCATGAAATCGAGCGGGGTTGTGTCGAATACGGCGCTAACCCCTTCGGCCGCTTCGATCTCTGCAATCGTGCGGCCGTTCAACTCGAGGATACGTTGGCCGCGGGCAAGACCAGCTGCATTGGCAGGGCTGTCGGTAAACACACGCGTCAGGCGCAAATCGTCGGTATCGAGGAAACGGCTGCTGAAGCCGAAGCCTTCGAACTGACCTTCACCGAAGAACGCGGAATCCTCCGCCGCCGAATTGACGAAGCTAAAGCGGTCGATCGGACTGCCGCTGCCATCGTCAGGGCTAAATGTGGTCAAAAACGCCAGCAAGTCTTCCGGCGTCGCGTGATCGGCGATGTTCACATTGTTGGGCAACAGGTCATTCCACAGATACCAGGTCAGCATGGCATCGAGCACGAACTGTTTTTGGCCGTCATTTGAACAGGCTGTGGGACCCGGAGCCGGTACCTCATTGCCACTGCTGCCACCGCAGGCGGTCAAACATGCCGTTACCGCCAAGATCAGGAACTTGCGCATCGATTCTCCCGCGAGCCTGCCGTGCCCAAAAACGCAGCAGTCAATAGTATCGAAAAGACGGTGTGCCGAATGTGGCACCGTTACCATAATTGACCCAAATACTGGCCATTTTGTTGCCTAATATTGCCGCTTTACAAAATAACGCTAACGGGCTCAAGCGGATGACTTGATGCGTCAAATTCCTGCCAGTGCTCACGCATCGTCCTGCCGGTCTCCGGGTGTACGAGCTCGGGCTCGAGTTCGGACAGCGGCCGCAACACGAAGCCGTACTTAAGCACGTCGGGGCGCGGCAGCCGGAATTTCGGATGCTCGATCAGCAGATCGTCATACAGCAACAGGTCGATATCGAGTGGACGCGACGCATTGCGATTTGAGCCTCGCTCTCGCCCCGCCCGTTCGTGAATCGATTCAATCTGCTGATGAATTTCCAACGGCGCAACGTCGCTACTGAAGCCAACAACCAAATTGAGGAAATCATCGCCGGCGAATCCAACCGCTGCGCTGCGATAGACCCGTGACAGATCAAGATGCCCAAAGCGACGGCCAAGCTCGCGGATGCCAAGCCTCAAGTTCTCTTCCGGTCTGATGTTGCTACCCAGCCCAAGATAGACCCTGGCCATCGGGCCCTACTCGCTTGGCTTGCTCACGTCGCCACGTTCGATCAGCACGCCGACGTCGCTTGCGCCACGAATCGCACCGGGCTTGCTGACTCGGACCCGCACCCACGCAACACCAAATTCATTGTTAACAATATCAGCTATGCGCTCGGCCAAAGTCTCGACAAGCTGAAATTCCGAATCGGCAACGAACTGCTGCACGCGTTTGGCAACGTTTTTGTAATTGAGCGTGTCGTCAACGTCGTCGCTTGCGGCTGCCCCGCGAATATCAGCTGACATATCCAGGTTGATAACGACGGTCTGCCGAATCTTTCGTTCCCAGTCCCAAATGCCGATAACGGTATCGACCTTTAGATCATGTAGAAAAATAATGTCCATAAGCTGCGGTTCAAAACCTTGGTAAGTGGATATCCTCTTCAGGCTACGCCCGGCATGGCAAGCGTGTCGAGCGACCAGCGAGCCTCTGCACGAATCTCGCCCACGTGGCTTGCATCCGTCAGACGTAGCGCACCGGCAATGGCGATCATGGCGCCATTATCGGTGCAAAAGGCCGGGCGTGGATAATGCACCTCTCCGTCGAAGCGCTCGGCAATTTGCTGGCGCAGCAATTCGTTTGCGCCTACGCCGCCGGCGACCACAATTCTGTTGAGCCGTTCGCGTCTTGCTGCTTTTAGTGTACGTCCAACCAACGCATCGATCGCCGCTCGTTGAAACGAGGCGGCCAAATCTGCACGTCGGGCAGCGAGCTCTCCGGCAGCCTCCGCCGCGCGAACTGCGATCATTACGGCCGTCTTCAGCCCGGAAAAACTGAAATCAAGCCCGGGGCGATTCAACATCGGGCGGGGAAAATGGTATGCGGTTTCGTCGCCTTCCTCTGCCAGCGCAGCAATCGCAGGACCACCTGGGTACGACAATCCAAGCAGCTTGGCCGTCTTGTCGAACGCCTCGCCAACCGCGTCATCGCGCGTAGTTCCGAGAATTTCGTATCGGCCGAGGCCTCGCACCGAAATCAACATTGAGTGCCCGCCGGATACGAGCAACGCAATAAACGGATATTTGGGCGGCTTGTCTTCGAGCATCGGCGCCAGCAAATGCCCCTCCATATGATGCACCGGCACGAGCGGACAACCCCAGGCAAGGCTTAGGCCGGCCGCCATGCCGCCGCCAACCATTAGCGCGCCAACGAGCCCAGGACCCGCGGTATAGGCGAGCGCGTCCGGGCGTTCGATGCTGGCGTCCGCCAGCACTTGTCGGATCAGCGGCAGTAGCCGCCGTAGATGGTCTCGCGACGCGATTTCCGGCACAACGCCACCGTAAACCGCGTGCAGGTCGATCTGGCTGTGCAGCGCGTGCGCCAACAGACCGCGCTTGGTGCTAAAGACCGCGACGCCGGTCTCGTCGCAGGACGTTTCTATGCCTAAGACGTTCATCAGGCGGCGAATAGTACCGGAATCGGGCATTGAAATAGGCATTCCCGACGGTATAATGGCCGGCTCTGTACCCCGGCTTCGGCCGGGTTTGTTGTGCCCCAGCCTTAAAGGAAGGCCTGATCTAGATGCCAAGTGTACGTGTAAAAGAGAACGAATATTTTGACGCGGCGCTGCGTCGTTTCAAGCGTGCTTGTGAAAAGGCGGGCGTCTTGACCGAGCTTCGCCGCCGCGAGTTCTACGAAAAACCCACCCAAGAACGGAAACGCAAGAAGGCCGCAGCGGTAAAGCGTCATCTGAAGCGTATCTCTCGCGAAGAAGCCAAGCGCAAGCGTCTCTACTGAGCGCGAAGGCGGAGTAGCCCGCCCGCAAACAAATACGATGTCTTTGAAAGACAGAATCACAGACGATATGAAAACTGCGTTGAAAGCCGGTGACAAAGACCGGCTCAAAGTCGTGCGTCTGATATTAGCCGACATCAAACGTGTCGAAATCGACAGCCGCAAAGAACTCGACGACGCGGGCGTATTGTCTGTCATCGAGAAAGCCGTCAAACAACGGCGCGATTCGATTGAGCAATTCACCAAGGGCGAGAGAATGGACCTGGCCGCAATAGAAGAGGCAGAACTCGAGGTCATTAAGACCTATCTGCCCGAGCAACTCAGCGACGCCGAGCTGGAAGCGCTGATCAGTCAGGCGATAACAACCACTGGTGCTGAGAGTATTCGCGATATGGGCAAGGTCATGGGCGCTATTAAATCTCAAGCCGCTGGTCGCGCGGACATGGGCGCTGTCGGCGCGAAGGTTAAGGCCAAGCTGGCCTAAAACTTGCTTGACTGGCGCTCGGCGCCTGAACAGCTATCCTTTGTAAACCGACAGGAAATGCTGTCTTGATATCTGTCGCAGTGCTGTTGACGGTGAACCGGATGGCTCTTGCTGCTGTCGAATAAGACTGATTTAAGTGAATAGGGCCTCAAAAGACCCGCTGACCCGAAACTCGCGTTTAGACTGATATGAGCGGATTGATTCCACAGGACTTTATCGACGATCTCGTTGCCCGCGCAGATGTTGTCGAGGTTGTTGGTCGTCGGGTGCAGCTGAAGAAAGCCGGACGCGAGTTCAAGGCCTGCTGTCCATTTCACGACGAGAAAACGCCGTCGTTCACTGTTAGCCCGACCAAGGGCTTTTATCATTGCTTTGGCTGCGGCGCGCATGGCACTGCCGTTAGTTTCCTAATGGACTTCGACCATATGAGTTTTGTCGAAGCCATCGAAAGCCTCGCCCAAACGATGGGGGTTGAAGTACCGCGTAACGAGAGTGATAAACCCGCGCAGCGCTACGACGAGCTATTCTTGCTAACCGCGAAGGTGGAGAAGCACTGGCAACAGGTCTTAAGAGACCATGAAGCGGCCGTTGACTATCTGAAAAATCGCGGCATCGACGGCGCGACGGCGCGACGCTTCGGCATTGGATTCGCGCCGGATGGCTGGAGTAATGTTCTCGACAAGTACGGCAAGTCCGACGAGGCGATCGATCGACTCCTCGCCACTGGCCTGATCATCCGCAAAGATAACGGCCGCCATTACGACCGATTTCGCGATCGCATTATGTTCCCGATTCGCGATGCGCGTGGACGCTGCATCGGTTTCGGCGGACGCACGATGGGGGATGGCGATCCAAAATATCTGAACTCGCCCGAAACGGTGCTGTTCCACAAAGGCCGCGAGCTTTACGGGCTTTGGGAGGCCCGGCAGGCGTTGAGAAACATCGACCGGCTCGTCGTTGTCGAGGGGTACATGGATGTCGTTGCACTAGCCCGTAACGGCATCGACTTCGCCGTTGCAACCCTCGGTACCGCGACGACGGCTGACCATCTGAATCGCCTATTCCGACTGACCGAAAACGTTGCGTTCTGTTTTGATGGCGATCGCGCCGGAAAAAAAGCAGCCTGGCGAGCGCTCGAGACAGCCTTGCCACAAATACGCGAAGGTCGGCAGGTCCGCTTCGCGTTTCTGCCCGACGGGCACGACCCGGATAGTTACGTCAACGAATTTGGCGCTGATGCCTATATCAAGGCGCTGGATGACGGCATCGCATTATCAGACTTTTTGATTAGCGAACTCGCATCGCAGGTCGACCTCGACACAGTCGACGGCAAGGCACGACTTGTGGAACTCGCGAAGCCGCTGGTCGGCAGAATTCCGGTCGGCGTGTACCGCGATTTGCTGATGGACTCACTGGCCTCACGAGTCGGGCTGACCGCCGAAAAGCTCGAGCAAAATATGGCGCAGCCGCAATCCGGTTCGGGCGCGCATGCCACGAATCGACTGACGACGTCTTTGCGGCGCAGAGTTGAGTTATCCAAATCGAAGCCTTCGGTTGTGCGGCGGGCGATCACGCTGCTGCTGAATCATCCGGAGGCGGCTGATAAGCTCGACGTCGAAAAGCTCGCCGGTGTTAGCCGTCCGGGCATTGAGCTTTTACACCAACTCATACAAACAGCGCAGCATGAGCCGAACATAACAACGGCTGGCTTGCTGGAACGCTGGCGGCATGACGATGCCGGACGGCACCTTGGAAAGCTGGCCGCGGTCGAGGTCCCGTCGGACGACGAATTTGACCCAGCGGCCGAGCTGGACGAATGCCTCGATCAGCTGGCGGTCGCCGGGCGTCGCGAGCGGATCGATTTTTTAATTGAAAAACAACGAGTTGCAAATCTGAGTGAGGACGAAATGGCCGAACTCAGGCAGCTCGGTTAAGGCGGTTTAGGCCGCAGAAATAGCTAGATTGGGCCCTTTCAGAAGAGTAAGATTGGCGGTTTGCATTTTTTCAACAGAGGTCGTTTCGGTTTGAGCGAAAAGCGTGCAGTGATTGGCGGGAACAAACAAGTTCAACAGTTGAAAGATTTGATTGCCCGCGGCAAGGAACAAGGCTACCTGACATACGCGGAAGTCAATGACCACCTGCCGAACGATATTGTCGATCCAGAACAGATCGAAGACATCGTCAACATGATTAATGACATGGGGATCGCCGTGCACGAGAAGGCGCCCGATGCCGAATCTCTGGTTCTATCTGACGCGGCCGCCACCGATGACGATGCAGTGGAGGAAGCCGAAGCTGCACTGGCCAGCGTCGACGCCGAATTTGGTCGGACCACTGATCCGGTGCGCATGTACATGCGGGAAATGGGCACTGTGGAACTGCTGACGCGCCAGGGCGAAATAGAAATCGCCAAGCGCATTGAAGACGGCCTAAATCAGGTCAAATATCACATGTCGCATTTCCCACCGACAATCGACGCGCTGCTTGTTGTCGCCGATGCCGTACTGGCCGGCGACACGCGTATGCAGGACTTCGTCGTCGGGTTCATCGATCCAAATGAGCCGGAAGAGATCAAGCCGCCGGCGCCGAAGACAGAGGATGACGACGACGAGGTTATTGACACCGGTCCGGATCCGGAAGAGGTCAAAGCGCGTGTCAAGGTCATTCGTCGTTTGCACAACCGCGCGATCAAGGCGATCGAGGCTCACGGCGTCAAAGACAAGCGCACGATCAAAATTCAGGCTGACCTCGCCGATCAGCTAATGGAATTGAAGTTGGCGCCGAAACTATTCGACGCGTTGGTCAGAAGCCTGCGTGGCGTTGTTTCTGTCATTCGTACGCAGGAACGCCTAGTCATGCGCATTTGCGTGCGTGACGCCGGCATGCCGCGCAAGGATTTCCTATCGAGCTTTCCGAAAAGCGAGACAGATCTGCAGTGGGTCGACAAGCATATTCGCGCGAAGCGCAAGCACTCGTCGATTCTCGCCAGGCTCAAGGACGATATCTTGCGTGCGCAGCGCAAGCTGCTCATGGTTGAAGATGAAACACGATTAATGATCGCCGAAATCAAAGAAATCAACCGGCAGATGTCGATTGGCGAGGCGAAGGCCCGCCGTGCGAAAAAGGAAATGGTCGAGGCGAATCTGCGACTCGTTATTTCGATTGCGAAAAAGTACACCAATCGCGGCCTGCAGTTCTTGGACTTGATTCAGGAAGGCAACATCGGTTTGATGAAAGCGGTCGACAAGTTCGAATACCGTCGCGGCTACAAATTCTCGACCTACGCGACGTGGTGGATTCGCCAGGCCATCACCCGTTCGATTGCCGACCAGGCACGGACGATTCGTATCCCGGTTCACATGATAGAGACGATCAACAAGCTAAACCGGATTTCGCGACAAATGCTGCAGGAGATGGGCCGCGAACCGCTGCCCGACGAACTGGCCGAACGCATGGAAATGCCGGAGGACAAAGTTCGTAAGGTACTGAAGATCGCGAAAGAACCGATCTCGATGGAAACGCCGATCGGCGACGACGAAGATTCGCATCTCGGCGACTTCATCGAAGACCAGACCGTGCATTCGCCTGTAGATTCGGCGACCTCATCGGGCCTGAAGGAAACGACGCACTCGGTACTCGCCGGTCTAACGCCACGTGAGGCAAAAGTCTTGCGCATGCGCTTCGGTATCGACATGAACACCGACCACACGCTCGAGGAAGTCGGCAAGCAGTTCGACGTGACCCGCGAGCGCATTCGTCAGATTGAGGCGAAAGCGCTCAGAAAACTCCGGCACCCGACACGCTCGGATCAGCTCCGCAGTTTCCTGATCGAAGACTAACCGAATCTTGGCGCGGGCTTCGGCCCGACCGATAAGTACTTTCTTGCTCTGCTGGCCGCGAGATTGCTGAGCCAAGTAGGACTGATAGCGATTATTTCCGTAGTTGTTTTTGCACTTGATGGAGCAAAATTTTTTTTGGCGACCGACAAGTTCTACATTGCACACAACGCATTTTCCCATTGAGTAAAGCTACCGTTTGCAACTCGTTTTTCGTAGTTCGGATTCACGACCAAATACCTGATTTTTTGGCGTCGCTAATAGAGTTAAAATTCTGTTAGAATGCCGCTCCCATAACGGGCCTGTAGCTCAGTTGGTTAGAGCAGGGGACTCATCAAAGGGTGCGTTTGCATCGAAAGTTGCAAAATGAACGGGATGAATTCAGGGGAACCTTAGCAGCGTGGCTGATGGCAATCCTGAGCCAAGTCGGCGGTACACCGCCGAAAGGTGCAGAGACTACCTGAGGACTTTAGTGTCCTTAATTACAGGCTAGAGCGTCCCGCCCCTAACAACTCGGTTGAGGGTGATGAGATAGTCCGCTCCGTTCAGAAATGGACGGGTAAAGTGAATCCCTTGGTCCCAGGTTCGAGTCCTGGCGGGCCCACCATTTCGACTTTGACCTTTAATGTAGCCTAGCGGTCCTGGCCGAGGATCATTCCTTCGGCGATTTGAGATCGACGATAGATGGGCTAGGTCGATTGTTAGGCTCACCAGGCTCGGCCGTGCGCTCGCAGTGTAACAACCATTCCTCGATCGCTTCGCGGAGCTTTGCAGCCGACACGGGCCCCTCGATAAAACAACTGGCCCCGCAGACCTCCGCGACGTTTTCCAGTATGCCTTCATGGCGGCCGCGCGAGACGGCGATAATAAACTGCAGTCTTGCCTGACGCCGAATCGCGGCCATGGTTTCGAATCCGATACCGGCTTGCATATCAACGTCAACGATAACTAGTTCGGGTTCGCATACCGAATATACGTCTCGAACGTCAACGTCAGAGGCAGCGGTATACACCTCCCAAGCCATATCTTCGAGCATGCGGGCGGTTCTGTCGATCACACTGTCGTCGTCATTGACGATAAGAACACGACTCATCGTAACTCCTTTGGAATGCTTGCGGCGCGCTGGAATCAGGCGCTCACGAAAAACTGCTATGACAGCGGATCCGCAAAGCGCGTGCAGTGACATGACGTGCCAATAACACGGAGAATCGCGACAGCGATTCGGCCGGATGTGGAACGGGTGGGCTCTGGTTAGGCGGCGCGCCTAGACTTGAATTGCCGCGGGGTCAACTCGTACCAGCGGCGGAAGGCGCGCTGAAAAGCACTGGGCTCGGAGTAGCCCAGAAGGTAGGCGACATCGGACACCGCGAGATTGCCTTCTACCAGCAATTCGCTCGAGACTTCGCGACGCAATTCGTCCAATACGAGTGAGTAAGATGTCCCGTTTTGGCGCAGGCGACGCTGCAAGGTGCGCGCGCTGATACCGAGCTGCGATGCGACGTTCGAGAGCTCCGGCTTGCCTGATGACAAATCTGACCACAGCATGCGTCGCACCGTATCTCCAAAAGGTTCTTGCGGCGTACGTAGCGCATGCAGCTTGGCGCTTGCCAATTCCTCGAGATACCCGCTCAGCGTGCCATCGGCTGCGTTAAGCGGTAGCTGCATCTGATCAGTGGTAAGAACAAATGCTGCTTCCGGCTGATCGAAACGCAAGCGACAACGGAAAGTTTCTCGATAAATTCGTGTGTTGATTGGCTTAGTCGTCGGCAAGCTTATTTCGAGCGGGACAAAATCTGTCTGAGTAATTTTTCGCCCAACAGTCAGTATTGCCGCGACCTGACCTTCGATCGGATGTCGCAGCGCAACCAGATAGGGATGGGTAGTAAATTGCAATCGTGCGCTGTCTGCACAATGAACAACTTCGAAAATGGTCGCCTCAGAAATAATGCGCATATACCGGGCCAAGCGCTGGTAAGCCTGACCAAGCGTCTGACTGTATGCCATCGTGTAGCCAACAACGCCCAGTTGCTCGGCTGACACCGAGCGTCCAATTTCCAGGCCACACGCGGCGCTTTCGGTATGCTCGATCAAGGCGCGCCATAGCTTCAGTTGCGCAGACAGCGGTATTCTTGAATCCGGATCTTTCAAGGCCTCAGGCGTCAAAGACGCAGCTTGCATTAGCTCATCGGTATCGATCCCACGCTGCTCGGCATAGGTAAGTAGGAGCAATGGCGCGCGCGCGAGCTGTGTAAGTTCGATACTAGACAATGTCGTTTACAATATGAGCAAGTAATCCGAAAATGAAATTGAGTCAACGTCTTGGACGAGAATAGCATCGCATTTTTTCATCGTAGCGGCGACTGGCTTGTCGGCAACGATGCGGCAAGGGGCCCCTGGTCGGAGGACGCATGTCACGCGGGGCCGGTTAGCGGCATACTTGCCGGCGCCGCTGAGGCTTTGGTCCCAGAAAAACAGCTCGTTCGGCTCAGCGCCAACTTCTTTCGGCCGATCCCGATCTCCGGCTTTCGTTGCGACAGCGACCTGATTCGATCTGGCCGCACAACGTCCATTGCCAAAGTCGAGCTGGTGGACCGCAACGCGCGCGTTTGCGCATCGGCTAACTGCCTGTTCTTGGCAACAGAGCTGAACGAATTCCCTACCGCCGCAATCCCACATCCGTCCTTTGATACGTCGATCACTGGCAGATTTCCCCTCGAAGAGACGAGGCATGGCAAACCGATGTTCGGCGATTTCATCGACATTCGTTACCCGCCAGGTGAAGATGGCGATCCCGGGCCAACGACGCTTTGGATGCGGGTGCCGTCAATTGTCAGCGGTGAAGAATCATCGAAATTTCAATCACTGTGCCCATTGGCCGATTGCGGTAACGGTATTAGCCGTAATGCAGAATTCACTAATATTAGCTGCCTCAATCCAGATCTGACGGTCGCGATATTCAGGCTGCCGGAATCTGACTGGATTGCGTCGCAGGCGATCTCATTCTGGGAACATACCGGTATCGGCATGTCGCACGCGATGCTGTTCGACAACTCCGGCCCTATCGGAACCGCGCTGCAGTCGCTCGTGCTGCGCACCGCTAAGCAGTCCTGACGACGTAATGGCGTGTTTTCGCGACTGCATGCCAGATACACATTTACGGAACCCAAGCAGCTGTTATTGGGTCTGCTAAATTGAGAATATGGAGCCACAAAATAAGGGGAATGCCAGCATGGTGACATTTAGGGTCAATTCCGAGGCAGTTAGGTTCGACGGCGACGATAGCACGCCGTTACTGTGGGTATTGCGCGATCATTTCAATTTGACCGGCACCAAATTCGGCTGTGGCATCGGCCAGTGCGGCGCCTGCACAATTCACATCGACGGCCGCGCGCAGCGATCCTGCATGACGCCGGTCTCTGCCGCCGAGAATCGCTCAATAACGACAATCGAAGGCTTGGCGGCAAGTGACAAGCATCTCCACCCAGTGCAACAAGCCTGGCTCGAATTTGACGTGCCGCAATGCGGTTATTGCCAGGCCGGACAAATTATGGCCACAGCTGACCTGTTACGACGCTTCCCGACGCCATCGGATGCCGACATTGACACGAATATGACCAATATCTGCCGTTGCGGCACTTACGTTCGAATACGAAAGGCAATCCACCGAGCGGCCGAACTGTCGAAATCGCCGGCTGAAAAGGGGAACGTCAATGTCAGCTAATATCAAAGACGCTCAACCGCGACTAGACAGACGTCAGTTCATCGTCGCCGGCGCAACGGTTGCCGGAGCATGGGTATTGGGCATTCCTGGGCCGAGCGCAGTAGCTAGCGAAAACGGTGATGATCGCCACCTTGGGTTTTTCATTGAGATCCGCCCGGACGGGCGCATCATTATTGGCAGCAACCAGCCTGAAATCGGCCAGGGCGTGCGCACGGCGCTGCCGATGCTCGTTGCTGAGGAACTCGACGTCGACTGGGACGATGTCAGCGTGACGCCGATGCCACTTGGCATCGTCAAAACGAGCGACGGCTACACCTGGAAATACGGTGGCCAGGGCGTCGGCGGCAGCACCGGTCTGACTGAAAACTGGCGTTACATGCGAGAAGTTGGCGCGGCCGCGCGCTTGCAATTGATTCAGGCCGCCGCCAATCGCTGGGGCGTAGCGGCGGATAGCTGCACCACCGAGCTTGGCTACGTCGTCTGTCCTACACTCGGCGAGCGCCTGTCGTATTCCGAGTTGGTCAGCGAGGCGGCCGCTCTGGGCATGCCAGAAGCAAGCCCACCGCTTAAAGATGTGGCGGCGTATCGCATTGTCGGCAAGAAGCACAACACGATAGACGCTCGTGACATTGTCACCGGTATTGCCAAATACGGCATCGATACGCAGCAACCCGATATGCGCTTTGCCGTCATTGCGCGTAGCCCATATCTAAACGGAAAACCGAAGTCTTTTGACGATGCTGCAGCACGCAAAATCGATGGCGTTCTTGACGTGTTCGAGATTGAAGGGCCGGCGCCGGGCGAGCCGTATCATATTCTGGCGAGCGGTGTTGCCGTCGTCGCGGAGTCGACGTGGGCTGCGATTAGCGGGCGTAAAGCTCTAAAAGTCGACTGGGACAAAGGCCCGAATGCCAGCGACAATTCCGAGAGCTTCTGGGCTGAAAACGCGCGCATGCTCGAAGGACGCGGTCAGATTGTTGTCGACGATGGTGATTTCGACGCGGCAATGGCCGGCGCTGACAAGATCTTGACGCGCCGTTACGAGGTGCCGTTTGTCAATCACGCGCCACTCGAACCGCAAAATTGCTATGCGTTTGTCGAGGAAGATCGCTGTCACATAATTGCGCCAACGCAAATGCCAAGTGGTGCGTCGCGATCTGCAGCGTGGGCGACCGGGCTCGAGCGCGACAAGATCCGCGTTGATTTCACGCGCGTCGGCGGCGGTTTTGGCCGACGACTGACCAACGACTATGTTGCTGAAGCCGCGCTGATATCGAAAAAAACCGGCTGGCCGATCAAGCTGCAGTGGACCCGCGAAGACGACGTCAAGAATGACTTCTATCGCCCGGCCGGGACGCACGAGTTGCGCGCTGGAACCGATGCCAGCGGACAGATTATTGCCTGGACACAGCGCCTTGCGAGCGCAAGCAAGTATTTCCGGCGTCCGAACATGCCGGCCGAGAATCTGTGGCAGGCCGAACTGTACTCTGACGATTTCCCGCGAGGCATCGTCAATAACCTACGCCTGGAGTACTTCCATAACGCAATCGGCATACCGCGTGGATCATGGCGGGCACCAGCGCACACGGTCAACGCATTCGTCGTCCAGAGTTTCATCGACGAGATCGCGCACGAGACCGGTCAAGATCCGGTGCAATTACGTATCGACCTATTCGGCGAAGAACGGCAAATGGACTACAGCAACCACGGCGGACCGACGTTCAACCCGGGCAGACTGACACGACTGACAAAATTCGTCGCCGAGCGCATCGACTATCCGCGCAAACGACCGCAAGGCAGCGGCGTCGGTATTGCTGCGCACTTTACGTTTGGTGGCTACGCCGCGCACGCCATCGAAGTCACCGTCAACAACGGCAATCTTTCGATCGAGCGCATCGTCGCCGCTATCGATTGTGGTTACGCTGTTCATCCGAATGCCGTCGAGGCACAGCTGCAAGGCGGCACGATTGACGGAATTAGCACGGCGCTCGGTCTAGAAATTACCGTTAAAAACGGGCAGATACAGCAGAGCAATTTCGACGATTACCCGCTTGCTCGGATCGCGACGTACCCGAGCCGCTTCGAGGCGCACATTCTGCCTTACGACGAAAATCCGACCGGTGTCGGCGAGATGGGAATTCCGAGTTCGGCACCGGCGTTAACGAATGCAATATTCGCGGCGACCGGTAAGCGGATTCGTCGCCTGCCCATCAAGGATCAACTGAAGGCCTAAATTACCGTCTCGATGCCGGGCAGCCATTGCCGCCAGAAATCATGCTTGGCGCGCAATTCGTCGATGGCCTCGTCGGGCTGCCGCGGCAAAAACAATAAATGATCGTTTGGGCGCAGCTGACCGATTAGGTGCCGATCTGCCCTTGCCACTTGAGCGACCCGCGGATAACCGCCGGTTGTTTGTGCATCAACCGCTAACAAGAATGGAACGCCATCTGCTGGACACTGAATCGCTCCAGGAAACACCGGGGCACTGGGCAGACGGCCGTCAGAATCGACCTTGAGGGTTGCGCCTTCGAGCGCCAAACCCATCCGGTCGGCGCGCCGACTTACCTTCCAGTGGGTATTGAACAGCACGCCTCGTTGGCCATCCTGTAACAGGCTGGTTTCGACGGAGCGGCAGGCACGCAGCATCCAACGCGCTGTAATTGGCGGCCGGAATTTTTCGGGTGTTTGCAGCTCAACCGTCTGCGGTGCCGTTTCCCCGAGCTGTAGTACATCGCCTTCCAGTAGCGCCCTGCCCTTGAAGCCGCCGAGCCCCGCCGGCAAGTATGTAGACATCGACCCTAGAACCTCGTCGGCAATGAGGCCGCCGGCGAATGCGATGTAGACCCGTGCTCCGACGTCAGCCGGAAATAACATAAGTTCATCGCCGGCACTGACATTGATGGTCTCGTGAAACGCCACTGGCTCATCGTTGAGTTCTGCCACGGCACTGGCGCCGGTCAACGCGATCTGTGCACGACACTCGAAACGCAATCTTGGCCCGACAAACGTCACCTCGAGTGCCGGTGCGAGTAATGCATTGCCAACGAGCTTGTTGGCAAGTGCGAGCGACAACGGATCGGCGGCACCGCTAGCGGGAACGCCCAAATGTCGCGAGCCGATTCTTGGGTCCGCCTGGATCGTGGTTTGCATGCCAGGTTTGATAACGCGAATACTCATGCGTCCGATTTATCGATGGCCTTGAATCGAACCCGAGCGCCGGCATATAGCAGGAACGGATCGTCCGCATGCGCATCGAAAAGCGTTAGCGGAGTTCGGCCGATCAATCGCCAGCCGCCCGGCCCTTGCAGCGAGTAAATTCCTGTTCTGCCGTCGGCAATACCGATCGACCCTGCCGGCACGTGTAATCTTGGCTCCGCGAGTCGCGCAACGTCTCGTGTCTCATTGAGACCGTCGACATAGGCGAAGCCCGGAGTAAAGCCAAGCATGTCAACGCGATGCTCGTCGTGCGTATGCAGTGCAATGAATTCGTCGCGCGTCAGACCCAACTGATCACACAAAGCGTCGAGGTCGGGCCCGAATTCCCCACCATATACAATCGGAATTTCCACGAGTCCGTCATCGCTATAATTACTATCGTCTCTGTCGTCGCCGATAAAATCCTGCGCTAGAGCGCCCTCGAGCATTTGCATTGCCGAATGCAGATCCACGAGTGCCGCATCAAATTGCACGACGACGCTGTCGATTCCGGCCACCGCTTCATGCCACTCGCCACTCAAGCGAAGGTATTCGGAGAGTTTTTGCGCATCAACCGGGTTATCCACCGTAATTGTGATTAGATCGTCACCGCATGCAAATAGACGCTGCGCGTTCGAGGTCACGTTTCCGCCCACTCGCGAATAACGACGCCATTTTCTTCGAGCGCCGCGCGCACACTTCGGGCGACAACATCTGCGCCCTGTATGTCGCCATGAATACACAGTGTGTCTGCCGACACTTTGATAATTTTGCCGTTAATCGCTCGCACAGTTTTATCCGTCGCGAGTGTTACAGCTTGGGCCGCAATTTTTTCGATGTCGTGATGAACTGCACCAGCCTCCGATCGGGCGACTAAGCGGCCTTCGGCAGTGTACGCACGATCGACAAACGCCTCGGCGACAAAATTTAGCGCATGGCGCGACGCCGCCTTCTGCAATTCGCTATTCGGTAGGCCGACGAGTCGGGAATTGCCCGGCAACTCGGCCGCAACGCGCGCCACAATGTCTGCAAGATCGGCATCCATCGCCGCATCGTTATACAACGCACCGTGCGGTTTTAAGTGCGCCAGACTGGCGCCAAGCTGCACGGCGATATCGACAAATGCGCTAGCCTGAGCGGTCAGCGATTCGTAAAGTGCATCACCGGTCATAAAGCCGCTGCGGCGCCCAAATCCCTCACGATCCGGATACGACGGATGTGCGCCCACGGCAACGCCATGCTGCAGCGCCAATCGAACGGTCGCCGCCATGCTCTTGGCGTCCCCTGAGTGACCACCGCAGGCGACATTGCAGCTCGAAACTACCTGCAACAGCGGCTTATCGTACGGCTTACCTTCACCGAGATCCGCATTGAGGTCGATCGAAACCGTCACTGTTTGTCGGCCTTTCGATTTCGCATCTCGGATTGCACCGACTTATACAACTTGCCGAAATACTTATCCCGTGAGCGACGCTCGGCAATGCTCTCGGTATTGCGGCGGTCCTCAGAGAGCAACTTGCGATAGCGCATTAGCCGATCCGCGTCGAGCACGTTGGCATCGATCGCCGCCAACACTGCGCATCCCGGTTCAGTTTCGTGCGAGCAATCCGCAAATCTGCAATCTGCGGCAAATCCGGTCACTTCCGCGAACACATCATCGAGCGCCCCACCGACATCAACCAGCTGCAATTCGCGCATGCCCGGTGTATCGATCAGCCATCCGCCAGCCGGCAGCGGATGCATCGATCGACCAGTAGTTGTATGGCGTCCGCGTTGATCGTCATCGCGAACCTGCCGAGTTTGCTGACGCGTGTTGGCCAACGAGTTGATCAGTGTTGATTTGCCCACGCCCGACGAGCCGAGCAGCGCGACCGTTTTCCCCGGCCCACACCATGGACGCAGTACCTCGACCGCGTCCGGATTTCGTGCGTCGAGGGCCTCAACCACAAGGCCGGGTGACAGCTTCAACGCGGCTGCAATATATTCGTCAACACAGCCCACCATATCGGCTTTCGTAATTACAATGATTGGATACGTGCCAGCATCGTGTGCTAGCGCCAGATAGCGCTCCAGGCGTGCCACATTAAAATCGCGATTCGCTGACGTGACGATGAAAAGAATGTCGACGTTTGCGGCGATCATTTGAGTCGTGGATGCCGTTCCGGCCGAGCGGCGCTTGAAAACACCAAAGCGTTCGAGCACAGATACAACCTGTAGACTCGCGTTATCAACAAGCACCCAGTCCCCGACTGTAATACCCAGCTCCACCGTCTTGCTCGTCAGTTTGACGTGCGTCGGCACATCGTCACCGGCGAGCTCAAGTCGGCTGCGATGCACTGCGAGTACGCGCGCCGGGCGCAGCGCATTCGCAGTATCTTCGTCGAGCTGAGCCGCGAAGAACGGCCGCCAACCTAGGTTTTGCAGCGAATCGGTCAACGTCATGGGATACACTGGATATCACGTTCGGGCTTCACGGGGAAATGACTATGAGCGTCGCACTGGTCACAGGTGCCAGCTCAGGCATAGGCGCCGCCATCGCAATTGCGTTTGCCGAAGCCGGTTGGGAGGTTATGGCGGCCGGTCGCGACGAGGCTCGTCTCGCCGAAATTGCCGATGCGTCTGACGGTATCGCGACGTGGGCTGGTGCGCTGGCGGAATCCGACGACTGTGACGAACTGGTCGCCGACACGATCGACGAATTCGGTGCGATCGATTGCCTCGTCAACTCGGCCGGTATTTTGTTGCGTGGTGACGCGACAGAAACAAGCGACGACGACTGGCGCGACACATTGACGATCAACCTGGACATACCGTTCTTCTTGAGTCGGGCCGCGATCCCACACCTCGTGGCAGCCGATGGCAGCATCGTCAATATTGCGTCCTATTGGGCAACGCACGCTGATCAACGCACGGTCGCGTATGCAACGAGTAAAGGCGGTCTGCTTATGCTGACGAAGGCGATGGCTAAGGACCATGCAGCCGCTGGCGTTCGTATCAACGCAATATGTCCGGGCGGAGTCGACACGCCGATGCTGGCGACGGGTGCCGACGAGGCAGAACAAGATATCGACGAGTTTCTTGAAATAGTTGCAGCGGACAGCCCTAATGGCCGCATCGCGACGCCGGAAGAGATTGCTGCACTCGCGTTATTTCTTGCGAGTGATGAAGCCACGCACATCACCGGCACCGCGCTACCAATAGACGGCGGATTGTCAGCCTGACGGCGACCTAGGAGCGTCGCGACAGGGCCAAACCGACGCCTGCCGCAATCAAGAATCCACCCGTAAGCCGGTTTCGTAATCGCGTGAAACGACCCAATAACGGCCTTGCCGAACTCGCAAACAATGCCCACAAAAGATCGCCGGCAAGCAGCACTGCGAGAAACACGCCGGCAACCGTTACAACCTGCCCCGCCGATGCGTCGGTCGCGACAAACTGTGGCAGAAATGCTGCGTTGAAAATCAAGGTTTTTGGATTTACGGCCGCAATAAGACACCCGCGCCAGAATACGGCCGGAGCGGCTTCAATAAACTGCAGGTTGTCGGCCGGCTGCCGCCAGGTTTGAAATCCAAGCCACAGCAGATACAAAACGCCTGCCCATTTGACCCAATTCAGCGCGGCCGCCGCGAATTCAATAATCGCCGCCATGCCGGCGACGACGAGCGCGAGCTGCAATGCAACGCCGAGGGTGGTACCGAACACCGTCACCAATCCTGCCGGCAAACCGGAACGTAAGCTGTTTGCGACGATTAGTGCAACGTTTGGGCCTGGTATTGCAACCAGCACCAAAGTCGCAACGACGAGTACCAATAAATTTTCCACTATCTTCGCCTGGTTTTATTCCAGTACTGCAATAACAGGAACCCAAACAGCATACCGCCAAGGTGCGCAAAATTCGCGACGCCCGGCGCACTACCGCTGACGCCGAGATACAACTCTAAAAGCCCGAAGACAAGCACGAAGTACTTTGCACGCATCGGAATCGGAGGAAATATCAACACGATCATGCGATTCGGAAACGCCATACCGAACGCGAGCAGTATCCCGAAGACGCCACCGGACGCGCCAATTGTCGGATAGATCCCTTGCTGAAACTGTGCAACGATCAGTTGGACGATACCGGCGCCAATGACACAAGTCAGAAAGTAAATAGTGAAGCGCTGCGGCCCCATCAGATGCTCGAGTTCGCGCCCGAACATCCACAACGCGAACATGTTGAAGGCAATATGCATGATATCGCCGTGCAGGAAACTGTAAGTCAGTAACTGCCATGGTGCGAACGGCGAACCGGGTACCCCAAACGGCCACAGCCCAAAGTTAATTACCATAAACCGGTTATCAAATTGTTGCGCCGCGAACGCCAGACCATTCAGGATGAGCAGGGCAAAAATGACATTCGGGATGGCGCTGCTACTAGTTGGCCTCAAATTCCGTACATATTGATTCAAAACAACTTCCTGTGGTGTGGACTCGGCCCCTACCGGGTTGCGCTGAAGACAGTTTGACCGTCGAAGATCGTCATTGTTACAGATGCTTCGTTGATTTCATAAGGGGGTATCTCGAACAGATTCCTATCGATTACGACCAGATCCGCTCGTTTGCCCGTTTCGATCGATCCTTGCTCGTTTTCGAGTTTCATCAGGTACGCGCCATTAATCGTATAAGCCTCGATCATTGTTTTGAGATCGACCCGCTCGCCCTCGTTAAGCACCGGACCGTCGTTCTCGTACGGGTCCTGTCGAGTGACAGCCACTTCAATGGCCTGCAGCGGGTTTAGATCGGTAACGAAATAGTCACTGCCGCCAGCGATACGCCCGCCACTCTGCTGAACGCTCGCGATTGGGTACATTTGCCAGGTGCGCTCACGCCCAAGCATCGGTATGTCGAGCTCGATCGCAGCCGGGTCCGGATACGCCCACAGCGATTGAAATGTGGCTGTGACGCCCAGCTCACCGAAACGGGGTATGTCGTTTTCATGGATCAGCTGCAGATGCACGATATGGTGCCGATTGTCGGACACGCCGTTTGCATTGCGCATCGCCTCAAATCCATTCAGCGCACGGCGGATTGCCGCATCGCCAATCGCGTGGACGTGCACTTGCAGCCCCATCGCGTCGAAGCGGGTCAGGTACTCATCAACCTGTTGTTGCTCGTAGAAATACTCGCCAGTACCGTAATCCGCGTCTGCGTAAGGCTCCAGCAACGGACTGGTGCCGTACTCAATGACGCCATCCATATAGATCTTGACGGAATCGACGTCGATATTCGGGCGACGCCACTGCTCTCGCTGCTGCAGAAATGCGTAAACGCCATCGTCGAACACGCCTGGCTGCCAGTTAATTGGCGACAGCGATGCGAGCACGCGCAGATCAAGTTCGCCCGCGGTCTCGAGTGCGAGTATCGGTTGTAACAAATAGTCATCCACACCGGGTTCAATAACGGACGTAATTCCAAATGAGTGTGCGAGCTGCACGCCTTTTCGAACCCGGCGAATACGTTGCTCGAGAGTCATTTTTGGCAGCTTGCTTTTTACCAACAGCATTGCCGAATCTCGCAGCGTGCCACTCGCCTCGCCGGATTCGGCGTCACGCTCGATGATTCCGGCCGGCGGGTTCGGCGTGTCATCGTCGATGCCGACCAGCGCCATCGCTTTGCTATTGACCCATGCCGCATGGCCGAAACTGGATTCCAGATAGACTGGACGATCGGGGAACAGGATATCCAGCAGGCCTTTTTGCGGATTGGCCTCCGCCCACAGCCATTCGCCCCAGCCACCGCCGACGATCCAGCTGTCATCACCCAGACCATTTAACGCCTTGCAGGTCTTTAGCTCCTCAGCCACCTCTTGCGCCGTTTCGATCCGCAGCAAGCTGCATTCCTCGTCTGCCATAACGCCGATAAGAATATGGATGTGCGAGTCGTGAAAGCCCGGCAGCATCATTTGCCCATGCAGGTCGATGACCTCTGTCGATTCACCGACAAACAGGCGTGCTTCATTGTCACTGCCGACGAAAACGATGCGGCCATCCTTCGTTGCCACCGCCTCAGCCCACGGATGTCCGATATCGACGGTGTAGACCGCGGCATTGACGAACACTCGATCCGCGGGCACAACCTCGACATTCAGCTCATTCTGCGTGCGTGATTCGCTGCAAGCAGCAACCGCCGCCAGACCTAGCGCGATGAATACTAATCTGTGCCGTTTCAATGAGTCCCCCACCGAGCGAAAACTGGCATCACCAGCCGCCGCCACCGCCTCCTCCGCCACCGCCGCCGGAGAAGCCCCCGCCACCACCGCCGGATGATGATCCTGGCGGCGATACAGAGCTGCTGATGGCGGAACTCAAGCCGCTCGACAGGCCCTTGGTGCTGGATGACAGCGACGACGAACTCCATGAACCGTTGTACCAGGCCGGCCGATAATAGTTGCCGTCCGGGCCGCGGATTGCAGCGAGCACGGTTGCAAATTTTTCCGACCATTCCTGGTCAACCCCTAGCGCCAATGCGAACGGCAAATAGGTTTCGAACAGCTGTGGCGTTTTTTCCGGTGGATTGCGCAGGTTCAGTTCATCCTTTTCTGCAACTTCGAGATAATCCTTAAATCCCAGCATTTCGTCGAGTAGCTTGCGGCCACGCAAGGTTGGCCGTTTCATGACAATCGCGAAAAACGCCATTGTCAAGAACATCGCAACGATCATCGCAATAACGAATAGCGTCGGTCCGGCGCCGATGTTTAGTGCAACAACTGTCGTGCCGAGCACGATTGCGATTCCGGGTAAGTTAAGGTATCCGTTCGTCTGAAAATACTTTTGCTTGTAGTCGTCTTTTAGTGAGCGTCGATGTGCCGACTTCGCTTTTCCCAAATGCTCGTGATTCTCGTTCTCCAGCGCGATAGTCCAACCGGGACCAAATAAGCCTTCCAATAGCTCCTGTTCACCCGCCGCCAATGGCGCCGGATTGCGACCAGGTTTAAGCTTGGTTAGCGTGTGTTTATCTCCGTCGTCGTCAATGCGCAGATAGCCCTTGACCGCAAGATTGACGACTGCGGCTGTCATGACTTTGTCGTCGTAGTACATTTGTCGAATGTAGCGCAGCGACGCCGGTGAAAAATCCTCGGGCGGCTCATAGCGCGTAACGATAGGACCCTCTTCGGGGTCCTTGCCATGGCTACGCCAAACTGGAATGTAATACAGCAGCAACAACACGAAACCCACTAAGGCGACAAGAAGGTTCTTGTTGTCCTTGACCAGCCAGCCGATCCGCTGCAGGTTCGTTGGCTCCGGCACGAGGCCTTTTGGCCAGCCAACGACAATCGTCAGCCCATTGACAGCGGACAAAGGTTTCGTCGCCTCAAAATACACACTCCCGTCGGATCTCCGTCGTGACGTGTAATCCTGGCGCTTGCCGCCAAACGGTCCGGTATACGCCTCATGCGAAATATCAGCTCTCGGCGCGTCGAATTCCAGCGTTACCGTCGCGCTCGCTTTGTCGATTGGAAACGCCCAGTCGAAACCGGTCACGGTCCAGTACAGCTCATCATGATCGTCAAAGAATCCAAGCATGCGGTTCGCTCGGTAACGGTAGCTGTAGGTATGGACGCCGTGGGGGATCAAGCGATTTTTGTGGCCTAAATAGGTACGTAGACCGCGATCAATGTTGACGCTATGAAACCTCTCGCGAGCATCGTTGCGGAGCACGGAGAGCGGCTTTATAGAAGCCTCATAGCGATTGCCAAATGGATCACGATACTCGGTGTGTTGATCGCGATAGATGCCGCGCCGGATGCGGTTGCCTTCAGCGCGCACCTTAATCGTCTCGGTTACCTCTATCCAACCTTCGACGTGCACGCTAATGTCGCTGTGAAACTCGAGTATGCGCTCGTCCGCGAATGCCGACGTCGTCAGCACTAGCAGACTCAAGCCGAGCAGTCGGATCATTCGACTGAGCCCATGTCGACCAGCGGCACGTTGGCCGCATCATCGGATGCCTTCTGAAAAAACCGGCGTTCGACGAAATCAAACATATTCGCGATGATATTGCTGGGCACCGTCGCGGTCATCGTGTTGTAGTCGCGAACGGAGCCATTGTAGTAGCGACGTGCAAATTGCAAGTAATCTTCGGTTTCGACAAGTTCGGCCTGCAACCGCAGAAAATTCTCGTTCGCCTTTAGATCCGGATAATTTTCCGCAAGTGCGATTAGTCGAGCGACGCCTTCGGTCAATTTCTCCTCCGCTTCGCCACGGGCATCCACGTCAGTTTCGCGCATCGCCTCTGCGCGCAGTTCTGTAATGGCCTCCAACGTAGCGCGCTCGTACTTTGCGTATTGATCGACGGCGGTGACGAGCCGCGGAATCAGGTCGTGCCGGCGCTGCAACTGCACATCGATATCGCTCCAAGCCGTGTCTACCCGATTACGGCTTCGAATCAAACGGTTGTACAACACAACTCCCGGAATCACGATGACAAATACGATCGTTAGGACAGTTGTGATCATTAGCAAGTCAGGATGTCAGCTCTGAGACCTTTTTATTATAGAGCTGCCAGGATTTAAACATACCGAAAATCCCGCAGCCGAGCGTGAACGCGGCAAAGGTGATTACCGCCGGCCAGTCGCGCCCTGAGCTTTCTGGGGCAAAAAATACACAAAAAAGGCGGCGACACTGCCGGACAATACGCCGAAGATCCACCACAGCAGTGCGAAAAAGATCGCGAGAAGAGCGTATTGGAGACGGGATTCCAATGTCGCGTTGCGGCCCCGGGGGTCGCTCCCAAACTCAATACCAGAAAGAAACGAAAAGCTGGATAATGTTGGCGTCAAGCGAATACAACGGCTCTTCACCGATATTCGCGCCAAAACGAAGGTCCGAAAACTCGTCGTAGTCCACCGTCAGCATATCGATAGACGCATTGACGGTGCCCTTCTTGATGAACCCCCACCCTTCGTTTTCGTCGATAAACTGGTAGCTTGCTTTGAGCTTCAAAGTGTAGCTCGTCAGCGGGCTGAGCTCCTTGTCGCGACCGCGAAAATTGGTCGCCTGGGCGCGCGGAAACAGGTCGCGGTAAAAGTGTGCACCGGTCTGATCATGGTAACGACCCTTGACGGTGAAGATCCACGATTTCCATGGATGAACATAGGTCAACGACGCCGTATGCGCATCGATGTCCCAGGTATCCGTAAAGAACCGATATTCGGCCTCAATTGCAGCTCGATACGGCAGGTAATAGCGCGCACGCAGGCCGACGGCATTGCTGGTGCGAGTTCGCGGATATAGCTCGGGTTCATAGCTGTAGCCGAGCGCCGTACCTGAATCGAAGTAACGTACCGATCGATACGGATTGTTTAGAAATCCTTCTTCGGTCATCGTTTCGACATTCAATGCAGCGATCAAGTTGCGAGTCAGGATTTGAGTAAGTCCGACGCCATACTGCTGACGTCTGTTTTGTTCGGCAAACGACGGGTCGTCCGAGCGGCCGACAACGTCGTCCCCATACGAATAGCTCAATGACAGCGTGGTTAGATCACCAAACATGTCCTGGCTTACCGCGAATGAATACGTTTTTGCGTCGAAATCGGATTCGTCACTGCTAACATAGTTAACGCTCATTGTCGTGTTACCGCGCAGGTAATCCATGCCAAGAGACCATTGCTTACGTTCTTCCTTGTACGGGCTCGCCGTAGTAACAACGTCGATTGAAGCAGAACTAACGTAATCGACGTAATAATTGCCAACGAACGATGTGCTCTTGCCGACCTGCTTGCGTACCAGGATTGACGGCCCGTCAATCTCGACACCGCCGCCAACGTATTGGTGATACAGCGCGTCGCTACGATCTTCGGGCAATACGCCGGCGAACACGGGCAGAACCAGCAAGCTCAGAACGACAGTTGATACACCACGTAAAAGGTTCATGATGTCTTCCGCTAGTTACAGCCGCAGCCGCCGCCGGCTGCGCCCTCGCCGCCACGAGCGCCTTCGCGCGATTCGTAGACGTGCTGAATATAGGACGTCGAAACAGGGTCTGAGTCGAGTGCCATGATCGGATCTGCAAGCCTGTCGCGTTCGTAAGGCTTCACCCACGGCTCAATGCCGCTGCAGCCACCAAGCGTGGCGACTATGCTCAGCGTCAGACCCAGAAGCAAAATCCGGCTAATGACTCGCTTAATCATGTTCATATTCTCCACTTTATCCCGGCATCTGCCCTTCGGACCGTGAACTCCGTCAGAAGAACACAGTCAGGCCGATATGTCCCTCGAGGTTATGTGCCGTCTTTTCCTCGCCAAACAGGTCGATATCGAACAGGTGGTCGCGAAAATCGACATGCAGCGCCAATGAGTCGGTCAACAAGAAGCGATAACCCGCACCAACATTGACGGTAAACCGATCATCGTCGGCAAATCGCGTCGAACCTAGGCCGGCGATCAGATATAAGCTCGTGTTATATGCACGGCCTTCACCGATAAACACCTCGCCCGGCAGAATGTTGTAGCCCAAGCTCAGGTTGTAATAGGTCAGCGTGCGCTCGCTGTCGGAAATCAGACGCGCCCCGCCCGACAGAATCTCAAAGCTAGTCAGATCGCCTTCGGACTGTCCAACGGCCCCTTCAACGAAGAATCCCTCTGTCAGATGGTAGGCAAGCCGTGCGCCGTAAACGACGTTCGAACCGAAGTCCTCGATGCTCATGATGCCGACAAAAGCGCCCAACTCGAAGTCTTCCCGATCGATCGCCGGCTCTTTGATCTCGCGTCGCTCAACCTCGGGATCGATGACCTGCCCGGGCGGTTCAGACGTGGGCGGTGGCGCTTCCTCAGGTCCGAACCCGAACAGATTCTTAGTCGCGGCGCAGCCGGTCATCATGACCATTACACTGATCAGAAAAAGAACGCGAAACCGACTTTCCATTCCTCTACTTCCTCATTGTCGTCGCGACTGGTAAATACGACGTAGCTCTTGTACTCAGCTCGAAAAATGAAGCGGCGGGTCGCATAAATCCGGAACCCGGCGCCGACGTGCCCGATTTGGTCGGTCCGGTCCTCACCCTGGATAATCGTCGACTTGGGCTCCGTGTGGATAACCCCCGCGCCCAGCGTGAAAAACGGCGAATACCGCCATTCGGGAAAAGCCTCGTGGACGACGTTAACACTGCCCATCCAGCCGTTCGAAAAATTTCCTAAAATCTGTGAACCCCATACCTCTACAGAGACATTGGGATTGAGCGAGTAGCCACCGTACAGCGAGACAATATTGGCACCACCGAAATCGCCGGCCAGCACCCCGGCCTCCCAGCGCGCATTAGTGAAGTCATCGAGTGTCGCACGCTCGATATCGAACGCATCGCCGTCCGGCTTCAGTGTTAGCTTCATTTGATCGGCATCGACCCAACCCTCGACGCCTTTGTCATTGCGAACCAGATACCAATCGGTACGTTGAACGACGATCGAGACATTCTCGCCGCGGTCTATGACATGAAATATCGGATAGCCGCGGGCCGGCCCCGTATGCATTTCGAGATACGGATCGGCGACCGCTACTTCGCGTAGGGCTTTCTCGGCGGCCTGGGCATGTCCGCTTGGGATCAGCTGGATGGCAAGCGCCGCCAGAAATCCTAAGCACGCGGACCGGGGGTAGCTCCGCGTGGCTTTTTCGCGGCTGCGCCGGTGACGGAAAGCGCGAAGAATAAGGCGCGATGGTGAATACATACCCATAGGTCTGTCGAGCCATCGCAACGTGATTATTCGCGCTTTCCGGCCCGGCCCGAACGGCAAGAATGCACATACGCCGGGTTGCGTCCCAGTTATGCCAATACGGCGTTGCGCAGCTCGACAAGGGAACTCGCCATTCTCTTCGCTGCGCGCCTTGTCTTGGCATAACTGGTTACGCAACGCAGTCGCGAAACAGTCACGCGGAGCTGCCCTAGTTGGCAGGAGCGTCGAAGGGATTGTTGAAGTACTGAGCTCCGACATCCAACCATTCCGCAATTAAGCGTCTCTCCGATGGCGATAAGATGTTGTAGTGCAGATCGTTCGGGTCCTCGAAGCGGCCGAAGAAAGCTCCGGACGCCGCTGCCCCTGCGACGCTGGCTGACGGAGCAACCTGCTGCTGTGTCTCCACAAGCGCTCCATTGACCAGTTGTTGAAGATTATCAGTAACTAACAGCTCGCGATAGGCGTGGAAGTGGTCTGCCTCATCGGGTGATGGGCCATCCTGCAGTTCGAGCTGGCCGGCCGGCTCACGCACAGCGGCGTTGGCCGGATCGATCGGCGTATGACAGTTCAGGCAGTTGTTGCTGAGCTGCACACCGTTGGCGTCCAAAACCGGATTTCCCAAAGCGTCAAAAACGAGGCGCGGCAGGTTCCAGAGCGGGTGAATGTGCATTTCATAATTAATGACGGCGCGGCAATTCGCCTGCCAGTTCTGCAAACACGCCACTGGTGTTGGAGCCGGGGTGTCAAGGTCCGTGTACAAGTAGTCAATATCCGGATCCGGTGCGCGGACGTTTGCATCGGTCCAGACGTCACGGTAGATCACGTTCATGGACGGCTCTATCGATGAGCAACCGTCGGTCGCACAAGTAATCATTGCACGCGTTTCAGCCATCGTGTCACCGATATCACCGACAAACCATTGCGGATCAGTGTTTGGGAATTCAACTCCGGCAACTTGTGCACCAGCCCAAGCCGTATCGAACGCACCGCGGCGACCGTGTGATACGCCGCTGTCCGCCACATGACAGCCGTTACAACTCAATTCCTGGCCAGGTCGCGCTGAGATCCAGTTGTTGTGCCGGGCTGTGATGCGCTTACCATTTTCGTCCAATACGCTAATCATCAGCGCCGTGTTGGCCGGAATCTTCGTGATAACGGAACCATCAGGCTCGATCATTGCGTAAGCGACGATTTCCTTCATGCCGAACGCAGTCGTGACACCAAACGCCGTGTCGTCGATATCGAGCAGATCGTCATCGGGCTGCGATACGGCTTTTTCGATTCGCAAGAATCGCGCTGAACGATCCATCGCGAGCGTCTGCGCCGGATCCGCCAGAACATCGATATTCGCGACAGCAACGCCGTCGAAATCGTACACGCTACGAATTTTCAAGACAGCTTCGCCGTTGTCGGCAAGCGTATTGTCCAGCGCGAAATCATTACTGCCGTCGAAGATTACCGGTGGCGTCAATCGTGGATCGGCGGAAACCACCTCGGTAAACATGAAGCCTTCTTCGCCCGGCACGACCGGTAACTGTGTCTGGTCGCGCGGATCGTAAATCCAGATGCCGTAAAGCGGCGGGGCAACAACAAACGTTCCCAACGGTGCCGGCTGCGGATCGTTTGGATCAATTATGAAGACGTTCGCCAGGCGTTCGGTAGTACACGGCACGATGACCGGCTCGATTTCCATCGTACTGGGGTCGGCATCGACGCCCGCTTCGATCAGCCGACACTGGCTCCAGCTGACGAGCATGCGGGACGTGCCGTCCTGAATCGGGTAGACGGAGAAATAACGACCGCCTGGCGATGGCACGCCAGGCTGCGTTAAGACTTCGTTGATCGTCGCATCTTCCTGCGCCGGGCCATTCAGGATACCGATATTGATTGCCAACGGTTGCGTATTCTCTACGTACTGCGGCGTATCGATCGCAATGACCTCACCGCCGCCTTCAGTTTCGCCGAACGGGCGAATTAAGGAGAACACACGGCCGTCCTCCGCCTGCCGAGGTTGCATGAACTGAATTAGCTCACCACTGGCCCCAGTGTCATGCGATTCGTTGCCGTAAAAAAGTTCGAGATTTGAGGCATCTGGATTCAACCGGTAAAGATTGACTTCATCATTGACCGGACCCGCATTATCCCAGCGGCTGAATACAATCGTGCCATCGTCGAGCACGGCTGGATCTAGATCGTGGCTTTGATTAAACGTCAGCTGTTCAACACCGCTGCCGTCACCTTCAATAACGTGCAGGTTGAACGCAAACTCGTTGTCGTTTTCATCTATGGCCGGGAATCCAGGCTTGCCCTCGTCCAGCAGTATCGCTTGCGAACGTGTTTGGCGTGTTGACGAAAACACAATACGTCCATCGGGAAGATATTTCGGCATGATGTCGTGGCCGATTTCTGCCGTCAGATCTGAGGCGATTATGCGGCGCAAAGAATCATCGGCAAACGTATATTCCCAGATATTCCACGTCGGCTGGCCTATATCGTCGAGCGCTAGGTTGGGATCGACCGGGCCGCGCATCGCAAATAACACCGCACTACCGTCATACGCCATTTCCACATCACGTACAGCGCCCATGTCGCCGATTTCGCGTTCCGTGATATTGACGTCGAGAGCGCTTGGCGAGGCACGATCTTTGAAGAACAGGTTGCCGCCAACTTCAAACGTTATCTGTTCGCGCAAGTCGGTTTGCATGAACACGCCGTTGTCGTCGACCGGTATAGTCGTCTTTATGTAGGCGATCGGAAAATCAATGACGACCGGATCGGGATCTTGCCCGGTGCCGATTTGCACGCCGTCGTTCGCGTTATCGCATGCTGCTATGGCCGCCGAGACGGTCAACACTACGGCCAGCCTTGCCGCAGCAAAATACTTTCCGTCCTTTCGGGGTTTCGATTGCCTGTTCATAGTTCCTACCTCGAATCTAGACGGCGGCTCCGGAAGTTTCGTTTCGGGGTTCGCCTAAGTTCCGCCTTTTTGCAGGCGTCCATGTCTGCGTGACACCGGGCGTCAGACGCACCACCCCATCGTCTAGACTAATCTGTAATAGTGATGTTTAAGGAGTTTTCTTACCGTTAACGCCATCACAATCCATGCAAGCTATGCTCCAAGAGCCATGAAGCCGCGCTCCTCATCCATCACGCCAAAACAACCGCTGCTGCCCTTACTGTCTATCAAAACAACGGTTTCGAAGCGCAGTATAAAAGAGGTGCATTGGTCGATGTAATGTCGAAAAAACCCGACAGTGCGCAATGTCAAATATTCTGGTCACCGTCCAAAAAGCGAATTATCGATACGGCCAGAACGTGGCGAAAGTCGGTCACCGTCATTCACGACACGATTGAACTCGAAAAAAAGTTTCGAGATTCAATGCGCGAATCAAAACGATGCTTACGCGCGACATCCCGAAACCGCATGAACATTGGCGCCAAGGTAATTGTTGCTTCGATGTGCCCACCGTTGTCGACCCTGTCTCTGTCTGGAGACAGTTGCTATGGCCACACGAATCAGTACCTTAGCGCGTCGGCCCGCAAAACTTGTGTGCAGGCACAGACACCGACTTGACATATAGCCTCATTGAGAGGCTTTCAAACAGTTCACACAAGTGTCTGTTATGCATCGAGTTATACCGATAAAACCGGTCCAGCGTAAATACTGGCACAGCAATTGCTTTATCTAAGCTAGACCGTCGAAAAAAATGTTTTGTTTAGTCGGCAAAGCCAGGATTGTGAATGTATTCACGGCAATTTAGTAAGCGTTCTGGCACGCTAATCAGATCCCTCGGTCGACGCGCGCACTGCACGGATGTGTAGTGACTTGGATTTTTTTGGATCGTACTAGTTCGTGATGAGAATCGTTATGAAAAAATGGACATGGACGAAAACCAGTTTTACCGGGCTAACGCAATTTTTTGTTGCGACCCTGTTGTCGGTAGTCATCGCACTACCTGCAAATGCGGGCCCGCGCGAACAGGCGAAACGCATTCACGATCGGCTGGCTGGTGCGCCACCTACCGATGCTGTTCTGACCGCCATGGAAACGGCGCTACAGGGCAACGACGCGAATGGTGCGGCGTTTATCGCAATGGACGACGTGAGCTTCTATAACGTTACGTTAAAGAACTTCGCAGCACCCTGGACGAATCGCGATCAATCCGTGTTTGTGCCATTGAATGATTACATCGCAATGGTAATCGGCATGGTTCGGGACTCCGATACGGTTCCATTCAATACCCTGTTATCCGCGGACATTAGTTACATTGGCCGACCAGGCGTTGTCGCAGCGGCGCCCGCGGCCAACAACAACACTCACTACGAACAACTCGAGTCGAACAACATCAACTTGCGCGATGACCTTGTGCAAGTCGCCCAGTCTTCGATCAACGGCATCCCGTCGGCGGCGACTGCAGGCATCATGACTTCGCGCGCCGCTTCCGAAGCGTTCTTTATTGCCGGGACGAACCGAGCAATGTTCCGCTTTACGCTGTTGAACCACATGTGTAATGACATGGAGCAAATGCACGACCCGGGCCTGGCGCCGGATCGCATTCGTCAGGACGTCAGCCGCAGCCCCGGTGGCGATAGCCGATTGTTTCTGAACAGTTGTATCGGTTGCCATACGGGCATGGACCCGTTGGCCGGCGCGTTCGCTTATTACAACTACGACGAAAACACCGGCGCTCTCGAATATACGCCGGGCACCGTTCAGCCGAAGTATTTTAATAACGATCTAAACTTCCCGCAGGGTTTCCGTACCACTGACGATCATTGGGAGAACTATTGGCGTCGCGGACAGAACTCGTATCTTGGCTTCGACGCCAATCTGGCGGGAGAAGGCAACGGCGCGAAGTCGATGGGCCAGGAGCTTGGCAACAGCTACGCGTTTGCCGCCTGTCAGGTCAAGAAAGTATTTCGCACCGTCTGTCTGCGTGACGCAGAGAACCAGACTGATCGTGACGCCGTTGATCTGATGACCAACACGTTCCGCACAACGGGCTACCGCATGAAGCAAGTGTTTGCCGATGCGGCTGTTCATTGCATGGGCCAGTAGGGAGACAGGACTATGACTAACGCAAAGAGCGTACTGCTGGTTTCTATCGCGAGTATTGTACTCGCGGGCTGCGGTGGCGGTGCTCAGACAACCGAACTGCCTCCGCCTCAGGGTAATCCCAATACCGGCAATGATCCCTATACGGGCCCGGTCGCGCGTGACGGCGATGTTCTCAAATTCCAGCAGGAGCTCTGGTCGAAGGCCAGAACTTCAGATCGTTGTGGCAACTGCCATAATGAATCCGTCGCCCAGCTCCCGATGTTCGTCCGCAGTGACGATGTCAACATGGCCTACGACGCAGCGATTACCGTCACCGACTTGCAGCAACCTTCGGCCTCGCGACTTGTTGAAAAAGTCAGTGGCGGCCACAACTGCTGGGTTGCGGACGCGGGTGTCTGCGGCACGATCATGACGACCTGGATCGAAAACTGGACTGGCGGTGCCGGTGGCGGTGGCCGTCAGATCGTACTGAATCCCCCGCCGTCAAATGATCCGGGTGCGAGTCTTAACTTCCCTGCGGACCCATTTGGCCCGCCGTCCTTTGCGGCGCTACTGCATCAGCCGATTCTCACGGTGTATTGCGCAGATTGCCACAGTTCCGAGTCGGCTAATGGTATTCAGCCGTACTTCGCGGATCCCGACGTCAATGTCGCTTATGACGCCGTCAAGTCCAAGATGAATCTCGACGCTCCGGCGAACTCGCGCCTCGTCATACGACTGCGCGACGAGTTCCATAACTGCTGGTCAGGCAGTTGTGCCGCTGACGCGCAGACGATGGAGAACGCGATTGCAACCTATGCAGGTGCAATTACGCCGACCGTTGTCGATCCGAACTTAGTTTTTAGTAAAGCACTACGCCTGGTTGACGGTACGATCGCCTCGGGCGGTAACCGCTACGAAGACGCGCAGATTGCGCTTTGGGAGTTCAAGACAGGCTCTGGTCTGGTCGCATTCGACACCAGCGGTGTAGATCCAGCGATTGATCTGAATTTGTCCGGCGACGTCGAATGGTTCGGCGGTTGGGGCATTACCATTAATGACGGTAAAGCTCAGGGCTCAACCACGGCCTCGAAGAAACTGTTTGACGTTTTGCAGGAAGCCGGCGAGTTTTCGATAGAAGCCTGGGTAGTACCTGCCAACGTTACGCAGGAAATGTCGCGCATTGTCAGTTACTCGGCCGGTAACACGGCGCGTAACTTTACGCTGCAACAGACCTTGTATAACTATGACTTCCAGCTGCGTACGAACGAGACCAGCTTGAACGGTGACCCGGCGCTATCGACACCGGCGGCCGACGAAGTTCTCCAGGCAACCTTGCAGCACGTCGTCGCAACCTACAATCCGATCGATGGCCGTCGTATATACGTCAACGGCGAACTCGTTACGCAAACGGACCCGATCCCCGGCGGCACGTTGGTCGATTGGCAGGATACGTTCGCGTTTGTACTCGGCAACGAAGCGTCCGGCGACGGCCTGTGGCAGGGCACCGTACGCCTTGCTGCGATCCACCGCCGCGCAATGACTCAGGCACAAGTCCAGCAAAACTTTGACGTCGGCGTCGGTGAGAAATTCTTCATGCTATTCGACATATCGGAGACCATTCAGGCTGCACCGCAATCATCGTACATCCTGTTTGAGGTTGCTCAGTACGACTCCTACGCATACCTGTTCGATAAGCCACACTTCATTACGCTTGATGGGTCTGCGCCGGAAGGAATTCCTTTGCAAGGCATGCGAGTGGCGATGAATGGCCAGGAAATGCCGGTCGGTCAGACTTATGCAACGATGGATGACACGCTATCGGCACAACTGTTCGGTGAACTCGGACAGCCATTGTCGACGCTCGGCGCCGTCTTGCCGCTGGAGAAGGGACCGCAGGATGACGAGTTCTTCCTGACCTTCGACCGGCTTGCCGGTCAGAGCTTTGCTCGAGCCGACGACCCGATGCTCGTGATAACGCCAGCCGACTTGGTGCCGGCATCACATATCGGTGTTCGTACATTTGACGAAATCAATGCAACGTTTGCCGCAGTGACGCAGGTCGATCCGACAACAGTCGCCGTCGACATGACATTCCAGGAGCTAAGGCAATCGCTACCGGCCGTCGAAGACGTGAATACGTTCTTGTCGTCGCATCAGGTCGCGATCGCGCAGCTTGCGATCGAATATTGTAATGCGCTCGTCGAAGGTCCGAATGCCGCAGCGTACTTCCCGGGCTTCAATTTCAATGGTGCACCGGCAACGGTATTGGCGCCAGGAGCACGAGACCTGTTGGTTGATCCGCTAATCGCAAACATCGTCGGTAACACGCCGGCGGGACCGCAGCTTGCGACACAGCCGACATATGCAACCGTCTACACCGAGCTAGCATCGTTCGTGGCCGCAGGCGGCCGCCCGGACAACCTGATCGATCGTTTGATCGCCGGTGGCTCGGATACGCGCGCAATTTCGAAAGGCGTCTGTGCCGCTACGTTGGGTAGTGGCGTGACACTGGTTCAGTAATACGACAGGACAGATAAGGAACTTAGACATGAAAAGACGAAATGCACGGCACTGGGATGCGCCGCAGCTTCACGGAGATCATCCACGTCCTGTCACGCGCCGCCAATTTGTCGCTCAGGGGTTCATGACCGGTGCTGCCTATACTGTGGGCGGCGGTGTCATGGGGCTGTTTTCTAATCCGCGCGAAGCGTACGCAGCGTTGTCGCCGGATCTCGATGCACTGCTGCAGAATCCCTGTCAGATCGCTACGAATGGCGCCGGCAAAATTCCGTTCATCTGCTTCGACCTCGCCGGTGGCGCGAATATCGCGGGCTCGAACGTATTAATCGGGCAGGAAGGCGGCCAGCAGGACTTTCTGTCAACTAACGGTTACGAGCGTCAGGGCTTGCCCGGTGACATGGTCCCGGGGCTAACCGACCCGGTATTGCAGCTGCCGTATGCAAACTTCGATCTCGGTTTGGGTTTCCACCTCGATTCCGCGTTTCGTCGTGGCATCATGACGAGCCTGACGCCCGGTAACGAAGCGTTTGTTAGCGGTGCAGTCATTCCGGCTCGTTCCGACAACGACACCGGTAACAACCCGCATAACCCGATGTACGGAATTGCGCGTGCCGGTGCCGGTGGTTCGATCCTGACACTGGCCGGTTCCGAAAACACCGATTCGGGCGGCAATTCGATGTTGCCGATGTCGCTTTACGATCCTGAATTGCGTCCGACCAAGGTTGATCGTCCTTCGGACGTTACCAACCTCGTCGACACCGGTGAGCTGGTTGGCATTTTGTCGAGCAACGATGCGACGGCGGTCATGGAATCAATCTACCGCCTGACCGACTCGAAGATGGATCAAGTCAACACGCAAATCAACGGTGATGCTGTCATCAAAGAACTGGTCCGTTGCGGTTATCTAAAGGCGGCCGATATTGCCGATCGCTTCGGCGGCGTGCCGATCGATCCGGGTCTCGACCCTGAAATCGTCGGTCCTGCTGGCATCTTCACGGCGGCTGAATTCAATGCCGGCGACCGCGACGCTCGCGAGTTCCAGAAGACGGCATCGATCATGAAGCTGGTCCTAAATGGCTACGCTGGCGCAGGCTGTATCGAGATGGGCGGTTACGACTATCACGGCGGTGCGCGCGCTGAAGGCGAGGTAAAAGACGAGCGTGCGGGCCGCTGTATGGGCGCGTGCCTTGAATACGCTGCCCGTCTTGGCGTACCGCTGATGATGTACGTGTTCTCGGACGGTTCATTGTCGTCTAACGGCACAATCGATAACTCACCGGAAGGTCGCGGCAAGGGCGAATGGTCGAGTGACAACTCGTCAACCGCCGGCGCATTCTTCCTGGTGTACAACCCCGGACGGCGAGCGACGATCATCGGCGCTACGCCTGAAGAAATAGCGGCACACCAGCAAATCGGCTACATGAGTGCCGATGGTTCAGTGCAACGTGCGGCAACACCAGCAGCTAACAACGTACCGCTGCTCGTCAATACCGTGCTACTGAACTACATGGCGCTGCATGGCGAACAAGGCCAGTTTGCCAATCTATTCCCGAATCACGGCTTGGGCAATGTAGCAATGCAAGACAGCTTGACGGCCTTCACACCGATCGTGAACGGCACAATAAGCAACCCTGTGTAGCTCTTCCCCCAGAGCTATCCACACTTGAACGGCCGGTCTTTGACTGGCCGTTTTTTTATGGCATTACGAGCGGAATCCGACTTTCGACCAATCAGGCGGTGGGTGTGACACTGCTCTTCCTCATGGCTCGCTACGCTGCGCTTTACTTCGGTCGAACAGTGTCACACCCGCCACCTCGTTGGCCCCAATGGCTCAGCGCGACAGACCGTTCAGCGGAAGTAAAGCGCAGCGTAGCGAGCCATGACGATGAACGGTCTGTCGCGCTGAGCCGGACGGCGTAGCTGGGTCGCGGATCCTGGACCGCTCATAAAACGTGCGTCACAACAGCCTGTGGGCCGATGGCTTAGAATGTCGGTCGTTATGAGTGAGCTATCGGAATATCTGGCGTGTCCGCGTTGCGATAAGACGCCATTGAATGTCATTGACGGTGGCTTTCGTTGCAAGGCCTGCAAAGTGGATTTCCCGTCCATCGAAGGCATTCCGTGGATGTTTGCCGAGCCCGAGGCGAGTCTTGGCGAGTGGCAGAACCGCATGCACATGTCGCTGCAAAAGCTCAGCCATGAGGCCGCATCGCTTGATAACGAGCTGCGCAATGAGGAATTGCCGCAACTGAGCCGGCGACGTACTGAACGCTACAAGAAGGCGCTAGAGCATCATCGCCGCAAGCTGCGCAAACTGCTGCAGCCGCTCGACGTACAGTCTTTGAGCGGCAACTACGAGTCGTATCTCGCGCTGAGGACGCGACTGCCGACCGACCAGGGCCTGAATACCTACTACGCGAACATCCATAGAGACTGGGGCTGGGGAGATGACGAGAACGAGGCATCGCTGAATCAGATACGCGCCGTCGTCCAGGACGGCGCTTCACTGGGAAATACCTTGGTGCTCGGCGCCGGTGCCGGCCGCCTCGCGTATGATATTCACATGCAGTTGGATACCGCATCGACAACGGTACTGGACTTCAACCCGTTGCTATTGCTGGTGGCCGAAAAAGTAACCGCTGGCGAACGTCTCAGCATGTATGAATTCCCACTTGCTCCGAAATCCTTTGAAGATGACGCGGTATTGCGCAATTTGGCGGCACCAAAGATCGTGCGCGAAGGCTTCCATCTGGTGCTTGGCGACGCGCTTCGTCCACCATTTGCAGCCGGCGTTTTCGATACCGTCGTAACGCCATGGCTAATCGACATCATTAGCGAAGATCTGCCGAAATTTGCGGCACGCATCAACACGATGTTGAAGCAGGACGGCCGCTGGATCAACTTTGGCTCACTCGCGTTTGCCTCGGTGGAGCGCACCCGGCGCTACAGCCCGGAGGAAGTTAAGGCGATCGTGGCTGAGTGTGGATTCTCAGATCCGTATGTCTCCGAGGCAACGATTCCTTATATGTGCTCTCCCGCGAGTCGCCACGGCCGCCGGGAGAAAGTTTTTTCATTCGCGGCCTACAAAGAACGCAATGCCGATCCACCAGCACGTCATCGTGCCCTGCCCGACTGGATTGTGACCGGCGAGGAGCCCGTGCCACTAACGCCTGCGTTTCGCACTCAAGCCATGACGACGCAGATTTATTCCTTCATCATGTCGTTGATCGACGGTAAACGCACGATTGATGACATGGCCGCCATTCTTGAGAAACAGCAGCTTATGAGTAAGATCGAAGCGGTGCCGGCAATTCGAACGTTCCTGACACGAATGTACGACGAATCGGAGCGACAATCTGGCCTTTAGATGTTGCGACCGAACTTTGGCTAGCTAGAAATTTTGTCACGGATAAACTTGCCGATCTTGTCGACCGCTCGGCGACTTTCCGGAATCAGGCCAATGAACATCTGCCACACGTGCCACATGCCCGGCCACACATCCAATTCAACTGATCCTCCGGCCGCACGCATGTTGGCTGCAAATCGTTCTGAATCGCTTAGCAAAATTTCGTCTTCGCCGACCTGAATCAACGTCGGTGGCAAATCGATTGCGTCTGCATACACTGGCGAGATAAGCGGGTCCCGCCGTTCTTTTTTATCACAATAGTGTTGCGCGACGTGCGACAGCAGTTCCGGATCAAACCACGGATCGTGGTCCTTGCGGCTGATCATCGACTCGCCTTGACCGGACAGATCGAGCCATGGTGACATCAAACAAACCGCCCCAGGCAGCGGATCGCCGGCATCTCGCAGTGATAGCAACATGGCAACCGTCAAGCCACCGCCGGCTGAATCGCCCGCTACCACAATATCCGCCGGGTCATAACCGTCGGCCAGCAACGCTCGGTAGACATTGACCGCATCATCAATGGCCGCCGGATACGGATGTTCGGGTGCCAGCCGGTATTCGGGTATTAGGGCCGTTATGCCTGCCGCAGCTGCGATATGGCTAACGACAGGGCCATGCGACTTGCCACTGCCCATCAGGTACGCACCGCCATGCCAATACAGCAGCAACTTGCCAACTGCCGCCGCATTCGGCGTCAGCCACACGGCGTTTAGCCCGCAGATTTCGCCATGGCGAGTATCGACACCAGCCGCATGCGGCAACAGGCCGGCGAAAGTGTCAAGGCGTGCTCTCATTTTGTCGAAATCAGTCCTCTCGGGATCGACAAAGCCCATGTACCAGGACGACAATTGTCGCCAGGACTTTGCTCGGAAACTCAACATCGGTTCTTGGTCGTTGTCGTCCGTCATGCGGCTATGATAAGTAGTATCAAACGACAAGAGTATCGCAAACCATGAAAGTGCTAGTTACACCGGAATCACGATTCGAGGCGTTGTCCGGCTACCCCTTCACGCCGAAGTATCTCGAAATCGATGGAATGCGCATGCATTACGTCGACGAAGGACCAGCCGACGCGGACCCGGTTTTGCTGTTGCACGGCGAGCCCAGCTGGTCGTACCTATACCGCTTTATGATCCCACCGCTCGTCGAAGCCGGTCATCGCGTTATCGCTCCGGACCTGATTGGCTTCGGCAAATCGGACAAACCGACAAAAAAAAGCGATTACACTTTTGCTGTGCACGTCAGTTGGATGCGGCAGTTCATCGAGGCGCTCGATCTCGTACGCATCACACTGTTCTGTCAGGACTGGGGATCATTAATCGGCTTGCGCGTTGCTGCAGAAAACGAATACCGTTTTGCGCGAATTGCGCTAGGTAACGGCGGCCTACCGACCGGTGATCAGAGCATGCCGAAAGCGTTCAATATTTGGCGTGCGTTCGCAATGTGGAGCCCATGGTTTCCGATCGGCAAGATCATCCAGCGGGGAACCGTTACCGAGCTACCGCACGATGTCGTTGCCGCCTACGACGCGCCGTTTCCATCCTCCCGATTCAAAGCCGGCGCCCGTGCATTTCCGGCGCTCGTACCCACCACACCGGATGATCCTGCCAGCGAGGCTAATCGCGCGGCATGGCAAGTATTCAGTCGCTGGGATAAACCGTTCTTAACTACGTTCAGCAATCGCGATCCGATCACACGCGGCGCGGAAGTCCCTTGGCAGACACACGTTCCGGGCGCCAGGCTTCAAAGTCATGTGAAGATCAAGAATGCCGGCCACTTTCTCCAAGAGGATAAAGGCCCCGAGCTGGCTGCAGTGCTAATCGAATTCATGAAAACCTAGCGGTGGGCGTGATACTGCTCTCCCTCATGGCTCGCTGCGCTGCGCTTTACTTCGGTCGAACAGCATCACGCCCACCGCACTAGCACGCAAAGTCTTTAGCGCTCCAGGTACTGGAGCTTGTCAGTCACTTCTCTCCAATCATCGGCGTCGTCGGGAGGGTCTTTCATTTCTGTGATGACTGGCCAGTCTTGTGACAGCTCGGCGTTGAGCTGTAGGAATTTTTCCTGACCCTCTGGTACTTCGTCCTCCGAGTAGATTGCCTCAACCGGGCACTCGGGTTCGCACAACGTGCAATCGATGCATTCGTCAGGGTCGATGACCAGAAAGTTCGGTCCTTCATGGAAACAGTCCACGGGACAAACCTCAACGCAATCAGTCAGTTTGCACTTGATACAGGCTTCGGTGACAACGAACGTCATCAATATTCCTCGGGTTCCGGACCGCGTACGCTATGCGAAGTTGAGCGGCAGTTCAAGCCACTTACCGTTCTAGATTTCGCCTCTCGGCCATGGCGCAAGGGTCGTAGCTGGCATCTGCTTTGAGGCGCCCCACTTCCGCATGCGCGAACTCGATCGCCGCAAGCTCGCCGTTTGCTGCGAATTCGTCAACATACCGTATCGTGAATCGCTCGTCCGCGAGCATCAGCAATTCTAGATCGGCCACGACACCGTTAACGTTATCCCGCAACGATTGCCAGTCCGCGTGCGCGTTTTTCAACTCGTCGCTGCGACCCGTCCGCTTGAATACTTGTTTGAGCATGCCGTATCCGATCAGCCGATTCATGATTGTCTTGCTTTCGCTCGCGAGGCGATGTGCGTAATCCGTACAGGCTTCCAACCAGACGGCATCGGCATCAATGTTCTCACTGCACATTTCATAAATGTCGGAGTGCATGCCGGGCACCGGGGTGAATGCGAGCGCCAGCGACACTCGTTCTGCGTAATTCATGTCGCCCTGCGCGGCGAGCCCGCGCTCAATCAGAAGCAAAAAATCTGCGACATAAAAATCGAATTCTGGCTCTATTGAAGCGCGCTTTAGAGCAGCGAGCGCGTTCGTTGGATCACCGTCATCATTGTGCCGTGCGGCGACCCGTGCCCAATACGCTCCATTTCTACCGAGCACCGAATGTGCTTTGTTTGCAAATCCCTGTGCTCTGCAAAAGTCGCCACCCCCGCCTTGCTGACACAGGCCGGTCGCAAACCAAAACACTAGGGGATGTGACGGATCAATTTGCAGTGCTCGGTTTGTGTAATCCGACGCCGAAATCGGATCACTGAAACCACTCAACAATGCCGCAGCCAGCAAATACTCGGCATTATTGGCTGTCGAGAGCGCGTCGGCCATCGTGGCCATGCGCGAGGCAATGTCCTCCAAATTCGTGCCAACATCGTCCAAATCACATCCGAACGAGGTTTTCGTAACACGTTTCGGATCGTCGACACGATCGCCAGCGATCAAAGCAAGGCTCTTAAGCTCATTGGCTGACGTAGTTGCCTGTTCGGATTCGAGCCCGATCTCGGCGCTTGCGGGCCCCGCGCGGAAATCATCATTGCGCGATTTTTCGTCAACGATTTGATAAACCAAACCGGCGACAAACGTCGCGAGAATGAAGATCAGGGCTAGGCGTTTCACAGCCGCAGCATAGCGTAAGCTGTATCGAGTGGCGCCGCTACCGAGCGCTCCAGCGATGGTCGTCCGATATAGCAGCACCGTCATCTTCCAGCTTAATCAAGTGCGCCAGCAGTGATCGTTCCGCCCAGGAATGAAGTTTTTCCGGCACATCCTGATAAACCGTCGGCACGAGCTCGCGTGTCGTCAGATTCGGGTTTGCTGTCAACGCATTTAGCACTTTTGCCTCTCTCTCCAAACGATGTTCGATAATCCAGTCGATTACGCGATTTGGGTCGTCAATCCGGTTTCCGTGACCGGGCAACAATGCGCGCGGCTGCAACGCTTTGACGTGCTCAAGCGATCGCAAATAGTGCTTCATATTGCCATCGGGGGGATTAATGACGACCGTCGATCCATCAATGACGTGGTCGCCGGTAAACAGCCAGTTGCGTGCGACGTCGCGATAGCACAAATGATTCGATGCGTGCCCCGGTGTATGCACAGTTTCGATCGTGAATTCAGCGGTTTCGAGCTTGTCGCCATTCGCCAGCAAGCGAGTCGGTTGAAAACTCGAGTCCTGAAGGTCGCCGTCAGGCACTGGCATTCCGAGCACTTCCGCACCGGTCTTTTCGGCCAGTAGACGCACGCCAGGGGAATGATCCGGATGCGTGTGGGTTGCCAAAATCCAGCGAATCGGCGCACCAGCTTTGTCGCAGATATCTTTGATGTGCTCGCGCAGCCGTGGTCCCGGATCGAGTACGGCGATCTCATCAACACCAAGCAAATAGGTATTGGTACCGGGGCCGGTCATCATTGACGGATTTGGGGCGACGATGCGTCGCACGCCCGTCGCGAGTTCAGCGTAGCGCTCAATGGGCTGGGACAGGTCGTTCATTGCGTGCCTCTTGTGACGCCGTGGATTTGCGGTACGCCGCTCGGATCTCCTCCCGGCATTACCGGTTGAATCGCCGCAACCCCGTTGTTCGCGAGTTCGTCTGCCCGATCGATAATTGCATCAATGCTGTCATGTGCTGCCGCCCATTCGAGCGTTTTTATCGTTGGAAAATGTAGCGAAAGGTCCCCGGAAGATGCTGCGCTTAGGGCATCTTTCGCCGTAATCCATATTGCGCCCGTCAATTCTCCGTCGTCATGCCGTGCGATCTGACCTTCAGGTGATCGAGCGATAAAAAAACGCGTCGTGTAGCGTTTCGGATAAACATCCGGTGTTATCCAGTGGCTGAAGTAATGCAGGTCGCCGCAATGCAGGCGCACATTGTTGTCGGCAACGAAACGATGCCAATCGAGCGCCGAGGAATTTAGCTGACTGCGGTGCCGATGCAATTCCTTGTCCGATACGCAATGGTCCGCCAACAGCACGCCCGTCTCCTCGAACAGTTCGCGGATCGCCGCAATATAGTAGTCGAGCCCACCGTCTTCGACGGCCAACAATCGATCAGCTTCAACGGTATCCAATCCATGACAATAAGCGTGTACTTCACTATCGGTTTCATCGACCACACCGCCCGGAAACACGAACGCACCGCCGTAGGAAGACTTCGCGTGTCGTTGCACCATGAAAAGTTCGGGTACCGTTCGGCTCGCGCGCGCCAGCACGACCGTCGACGACGGTCTTGCGATTGGGATATCAGTCACGCTCGACGTATGCCTTCAACAGACCTAAGGCTTCACCGATGACGAAATCGACCGGGTCCGCGATCGTGTCGAGGCCCGCAGCGCGGTAGCCGCCGACCGCGTATGTGAATTTGACGCGCGTGCCGTCTGTATTGTCGAAAAACTCCCACGTCATGTTGCCGTCCACACCCATAAGTCCCAACGGCCCGAGTCCACCGGTCATGCGCAGCATGACGTGAGTGCTGACAGACGTGACGACCAGATGTACGACGCCATCGTCACCGGCCAGGGCCTCACAAAAACAGCCCATTGGGCGAGCCTCAATGCTCAAGCGGCTCGCATCGCCGGCGACCGTATGCTCGCTACTCCACCATTGGCCAATGTTATTGACCGCCGCGTCCCAGGTCGTCGCTCGATTCGCGCCAATGAGCATTTCGTGCTCAATTGTGAATCCACCCGGAGCTGCATCGAGCACCTCAGCTTGGGCGCTCACGGCAAACAGATTAACGATCAGGATGACCGTTGTGATAATTGGCCTCATCGGACCTCCTAGTCCCGCGCATCGATCGGCGGGCTCCAGAGCTTAGCGAAAAAGCGTCCGAATGTGGCATTTGGCCCGCATTTCTGGGTTGCGGTGACGGCTGACTGGCGCTTGGACTTACGCTGGGACGCCCAGGCAGGCGCTCAAATAATCGCCGTGTGTGCGATCTACATCAGCGAGATGATGAGAAATACGCTGCTGGCAATCGCAGCGCCGAAATAAACTCTCTTCCAAATGCTCATGTAATGGTCCAGGGTCGTTGCATTGGTACCAGTTTGCATCTGCTTCCCTGAACGCCAACTGAAATACGCTGGACGCAAGCTATACTTCGGCGATGAATTCACCCCCAGAGTTGCTTGCGCGATTCATGCAGCGAGCGTGTTCGGTCACAGTCGTAACCGGCGCCGGCGTCAGCACTGCGTCCGGCATCCCCGAATACCGCGATCGCGACGGCAATTGGAAGCACACACAACCCGTCCAGTTCAGCGATTTCAAGAACCGCGAGCATGTGCGTCGCCGCTATTGGGCGCGCAGCTTCGCCGGCTGGAGCCGTGTCGCGAAGGCTCAACCGAATGATGCTCATCTGGCGCTGGCCTCACTAGAATCGTCCGGCCATGTCGATACTTTGATAACGCAAAATGTCGACGGCCTGCATCATCGCGCCGGCAATCGTACCGTCATCGATTTGCACGGACGACTGGACAGCGTTCGTTGCCTGACTTGTGACACGATAGTGTCGCGAATCGAATGGCAGGAACGACTGCTGTCCGCGAACCCAGATTGGCGTGGCCATGTTAGCGACATCAAGCCCGATGGAGATGTCCAGCTAAAAGAAAATGACGACGCCTGTTTTCAGGTTCCCGAATGCGACAACTGCGGCGGCACCATCAAACCTGATGTTGTATTTTTTGGCGAATCAGTGCCTAAGGATCGTGTCCAGGCGGCCAAAAATGCCGTGGCGCGCGCTGGGGCGCTGCTCGTCGTTGGCTCATCGCTAATGGTGTTCTCGGGTTTCCGTTTTGTGCGGCTTGCTCTTGAAATCGGAAAACCCATCGCCATCCTGAATCAAGGCCGCACTCGAGCGGACAACATTGCTCACCTGAAGCTTGATGGAGATTGCGGTGAAGTTCTTGCTGGCGCATTACAACACCTCATTCCCACGGCTCAATCTGCCGGCCCGGCCCTGTGAATGAGGATTGGCGCGTTGTTTTTGAAAGCCGCAACCGCGCCGCATGCACGGACCGTGCGCTAGTCCTTGAATCCGCCAGGATCCCGCATCAGATCGTTGACGATTTGACTGGCTGCGCGCTCGTCGTGCCTGCGGAATTCTCCAACACCGCGGTACAGGAGTTGCGGCTCTATGATGACGAGAATCCACCGATAATCCCCAAGCCGCGCCGAGTCGTTCCGCAGCAAAACCCATTGCCCGGAATTTTTTCTTACATCATCGGTGTTTGTCTAGTCGCTTGGCTGGCAGGCAATGCCGCTTTTGATGAAAACTGGCTGCAAGCGGGTCGCGTCGATGGCGTACTTATTCGAGGCGGTGAGTGGTGGCGTCTGGTCACTGCGCTGACGCTGCACTCAGGCCCGTCACATCTTGTCGGTAATATCGTATTTGGCAGCGTGTTCGGCTTGTTCGCCGGACGCTTGCTGGGCTCCGGCGTCGCGTGGTTTGCGATCGTTGTCACCGCTGCCATTGGCAATCTGCTGAACACAATGCTGCTCGAATCGGCACATCGCTCGATCGGTGCGTCAACGGCGGTGTTCGCGGCGCTCGGGTTGGTCGCAGGATTTGTCTGGCGGGCAAAACTGATGTCTCAAGAGCGCTGGCCGTACCGACTGGGCCCGATCGTTGGTGGCTTGGCATTATTGATGTATACGGGAACCGGTGACGCGAACACCGACGTCGGCGCCCACCTGATGGGCTTTGTTAGCGGCTTTGCGGGCGGCATGCTTCTCGTTCGATTCATTGATGCGCTGTCGTCAATCCGCGTCCAGATAAGCTTCGGAGTTGCGGCGATTGCGCTCCTGGTCGCCGCATGGGTAGCGGGCCTAACGAACTCACAACCGCCGCCAATCATGTAATATTCCGCCCGGGTGCAACGGAGAAGCCATAACAGCCGGCAATGAAAAATATCCTGCTGTTTTTTTTACTACTGACGATTGTTGTAACGACCGGGGCATGGATTCGCCACGGCGGCGGCGACCCTTACCCGGATCTTTCGACGACTCCTTTGCTGAACAGCACTGAACTCGAGGAGGTACTCGCTTATTCTGAGCCGATCGGCAATGTCGCAGTAAGTGCCGACGGTCGCATATTCTTTACCGTGCACCCCGAATCCCGCCCCAAGGGAAATCGTCTGTTGGAATACGTCGATGGCGCGTCGCTACCGTACCCAAATGTCGAGTCGCAGCTCGAACTGTTCGACACGGTACTTGGTGTTGTTATTGACCAAAAAAATCGACTCTGGACGATCGATCATGGCAATCACGGGCTGCGCGACGCGCGGCTGTTGGGGTTTGATCTTGAAACCGGCGCCGTTCTCCGTGACCAAACGTTTACACCCGAGATCGCGCCAATCGGGTCATTTCTACAGGACCTTCAGGTTAGCGCTGACGGCAGGACAATGATCATTGCAGATGCGAGCTTCTGGAGAAAGCGTCCATCGCTGATCGTCTACGATATCGAAACCGGTAGCGCGCGCCGCTTACTCGAGACTGACTCATCGGTTTCCGCGGAAGATTTCAAAATTCGCAGTCAGGATCACGAAATGAGCTTCTTTGGTGGCGTCTTCAGCCTACGCGGCGGCGTCGACGGCATCGCACTCGGTCCGGAATGGCTTTATTTCGGCGCGCTAAGCGGCTCCGGACTGTATCGGGTCCGATTGACCGAGTTACTAAACGAGGGACTGCCGGATGCACAGTTATCCGCTCGGGTCGAACGCGTCGCGACCAAACCGCTTAGCGACGGGTTCAGCGTCGACAACGATGGCAACGTGTACGTGACCGATGTCGAACACGGTTCAATCTTCGTGGTCGACTCGAGCGGCACGGCAATGACCTTAATTCAGTCGAATCAGATTCGCTGGCCAGACGCGCTCTCTTTCGGCCCCGAAGGCTGGCTGTACATCGCGGACAGTGCGCTTCCAGAACTCGTGCTCCAATCGCGCGATCATATTCAATCGCAGAAGCCGTACAAGATTTTTCGCTTCAAGCCCGGTACCGACGGCACACCCGGACAATAACAACCAACAAACACAAAGGACCTAGGGAATGAGCGCAAACAGCACACCAATCAACTCGTTGAATAATGTGAATGTGGACGAAATCGTCGAATGGCTACGGACCGAAGGCTTGGCGTTTGGCTTCGACCTCATAATCGCGCTGGTCATATTTTTTGTCGGTCGGATCGTCATCAGCTTCATTGTGCGTGCGCTTCGTATTGCGATGCGAAAAAATGACGTCGACAAGACGCTCGAAACATTTATCTGCAATCTGACCCGCATCGTACTGCTCATCGTCGTCATTATTGCTGCAATTGCACAAGTTGGAATCCAGACAACGTCATTTATTGCAGTTTTCGGTGCGGCGGGCCTTGCCATCGGTCTGGCCCTGCAGGGTTCATTGTCGAATTTCGCCGCGGGTGTATTGATTGTGTTATTTCGGCCGTATCGAGTCGGCGATTACGTGGAAGCCGCCGGAATATCGGGAACCATCGAACAGGTGCAGATCCTGACGACGATTCTAAAGACCCCCGATAACAAACAGGTCATCGTGCCGAACAGCCAGATAATGACCAGCATAATCACGAATTATTCGGCAAACGATACTCGGCGCATCGATATGCTTGTCGGGGTTAGCTATGAGGATGATCTCGACAAAGTCAAAAAGACCCTTGAAGACATCGTCGACGCCGACACGCGCGTCCTCGATGACCCAGCTTGCAAAATTGCGGTTCTGGAGCTCGCTGACAGTAGTGTAAATCTTGTCGTGCGGCCTTGGGTCAGTACCGATGACTATTGGGACGTCCGGTTTGACCTTACCGAGGTTATCAAGAAGCGATTTGACCGGGAGGGAATTTCATTCCCGTTCCCGCAACAGGACGTGCACTTATACGGAACCTCAGAAAGCTAATAATTTCTTTAAAATCAATCTGTTACATCAGGTTCGATAAAGGACCAGGTCAAGTTCGGCACGCGTTCTTGCAAGTCCCGCTCAAGTGCGTTGATTGTTTCGACCGCGGTGTCGATATCGATTCCTGATTTCATTTTTATTTTTGCCGCAAGCATCGTGTCGGGCCCAAACTGAATCGTGATTGTGTTGAATACGCACTCGATATCTTCCTGCCCGCAAATGATGTCGTCGATGACTTTCTGAATTTCCGGATCCGCCGAGCGGCCAACCAGCAACGAGCGCACGCGCCAAGCAATAAAAGCCGAGATCACCAGCAGTACGACGCCAATGCAGATCGAACCTAGCGCGTCATACATCGGATTGCCCGTGAGTGCCGCCAGCCCAAGGAAGCCGAGCGCGAGAATCAGCCCGATCTGCGCACCGATGTCTTCGCCCAATACGACGACCAACTCCGAATTTCGTGTGTGTTTGAGCCAGTCGCCAAATGGCCGATCGCCGCGCACCAATCGAATCTCACGCAGAGCACCGAGCAAGGACCCACCCTCGAGAAAAATTGCCAGCACGAGGACGACGATTGCGACCCACAGGTTTGACAACTCCTCGGGTTGCGTCAGTTTGTGCACGCCTTCATAGATAGAAAACAAGCCGCCCATCGTGAACAGCAGAATCGCGACGATAAAACTCCAGAAGTAACTGAGCTTGCCGTAGCCGAGCGGGTGCTCGGCATCGGGGGGTTTTCTCGATTGCGTTAGCCCAAGGTATAGCAATACCTGGTTACCGGTATCGGCATACGAGTGAATTGCTTCAGCGAGCATGCTGCCGGACCCCGTGAACATCGCGGCCCAGGTTTTAGCGATAGCAATACAAAAATTGGCAATAAACGCATACAGAATTGCCCGCGCGGTCGAACTGTGTGATGCGGTGGCCATATATGTGCCGGTCTCCTGTCAACCTGTGCCCTGCCGAGCCGTTATAATAGTCCGGAATAGAATCGTGTTGGCAAATGATAATGCATGTCCTACGAAGAACACTCGCTGTCGCGGCGCCAATCGCCGTGCTACTCGCCGCACTGTCGGGCTGTGCGGCGCATCCGGATCCGATCGTCGATATGAAAGGTGTCGATCCGAATGCGCTCGCCGAAGATTGGGCTGACTGTGAAGCGTATTCGGACGAAGTGGTCATTGCCCAAGGCGTCGCCAAGGGCGGAGCTACCGGCGCGGCCGTCGGCGCGGTCGCCGGCGCTATTGATGGCGATAGCGGCGACGTCGGTGAGGGAGCCGCCATCGGCGCACTGTATGGCGGCACGCGCTCAGGCCTCGACGCAGATGAGGACAAGCAGCAAGTGTTCAAGCGCTGTCTGCGCGGCCGTGGCTACCGCGTTCTGAACTGAGGTTTGACGTAACAGGGTCGGCCAATTACTGTATGTTCATACAGTATTGAGGCCAGCATGTCTGTCAGACCCCATAAAGGCCGCGGAGCCGTTTCCGACCGCGACGGCCGCTTCGTCAACCGCCCTGTCGAATTCGATGCCGACGAGGCGCACGAGCGCAGCCGGATTGCACCTGATACCGTGTTGACGGCGATGCGCGCCGGCAAGATTATCGCGACGAATGCGTCGCCGGATGTCCCGTTCAGTCGCTCAATCAATCCGTTCCAGGGCTGCGAGCATGGCTGCATTTACTGCTACGCGCGGCCGAGCCACAGCTACCTGGATTTGTCGCCAGGGCTCGATTTCGAAACCCGTATTTTCTATAAAGCAAACGCCGCCGAACGACTGCTCGCGGAATGGCAAAAACCCGGCTACGAATGTGAGCCGATCACAATTGGTGCCAATACCGACCCGTATCAGCCGGCCGAGAAAAAAACACGCGTGACGCGTGAGCTGCTCGAACTATTTTGCAAACATAGGCACCCGGTCAACATCATCACCAAGAGCAATCTAATTGCGCGGGATGTCGACCTGCTCGCAAACCTTGCAAGCGATGAATTATGTTCAGTGGCAGTTAGCATGCCGACACTCGATCGCGAACTTAAGCGCATCATGGAACCACGTGTGCCATCGGCCGAATCACGGCTGCGTACGATCGAACTTTTTGCTCAGCGGGGAATTCCGACGAGCGTCCTTGTCGCACCGCTGATACCGGCAATTAATGACAATGAAATCGAGACCATTCTAGAGACGGTCGCCACAGCCGGCGCGACGCAAGCGCACTATATCTTTCTGCGACTGCCGCACGAGGTCCGCGACCTATTCATCGAGTGGCTCGAGGAGCACTTCCCAGACCGCTGTGAGCACGTAATGAGTTTGGTACGTCAGGCAAGCGGCGGCCGCGAATACGACCATCGGTTTGGCCTTCGCCAGACCGGTCGCGGGCCTTATGCTGAGCTGCTGGCGAAGCGTTTTCGGATTGCCTGCCGGCGCTTTGGACTCGAGCGCGAACGCTATCAGCAACGCCTAAACTGCAAGCTGTTTGAGCGCCCAGGTCTGACGCAGCTTGGGCTCGACTTCTAGGTTTCTAGCCGTAACAAGGAGGTGCGATTGCGGGTCTGTGTCTACACGGGCCGCCTGCCAGCCGGTATAGTTATTCCTAGTTCAAATAGTTGGCCGCGAACCCATAGTGATCCCGAACCCAAGCGTCGCAATCGGGTCCAAAGTCGAGGCACCAAAGCACTGGGCACCTTATAAGAGCATGAATTTCAAGCAATCCGCGATACCAGCCGTCCTTACAGCGACACTGCTGGCGTGCCCGCTGCTCGCACAGGAGGCCGTCAAGGGTGACGAGGAAAGCGACCGAATCACGGTGCTTGATCAAGTCGTGCCGGTCGCCGACGAAGCATCTGCGGAGGACAGGCCGGCCGGCGACGATCAGGATGGCGCAGCCCCCCCCGAGAGTTTGTCCGACGACCCTGAACTAAGCGATCGCGAACGCTTGCTGGCGGAGTTTGATAGATACAAAGAGCTCAAAGCGGCAGGTGTTTATGACGAAGCCGAAAACGTCGCCAAGCGAGTTGTTGAAATGTCGATACAACAAACGGGCCCGACGTCAAATGATACGGCTAAAGCACTTAGCAACCTTGCTATCGTGCAACACGGCGCGAACAACTATGAAGCGGCTCAGCAAAACTTTCAGGCTTCGATCGACATTATTACGGACAACGAGGATAACCTCAGTGCGTTGCTGATAAATCCGTTGACGGGGCTTGGGTCGGCGCAGCTCGAAGGCGGTCGTCCTGACCTCGCCTCTCGCACCTTCGGCCAGGCGGTGCACATCAGCCATGTTAACGAGGGCCCACACAATCTGGAACAGATTTTTATTTTGGAAGCACTGGCCGAAACAAATCTTCGTTTGGGCTCCGTCGAGGACGCAAAAAACAACCAGGACATGATTTATGCGTTGAACTTGCGACACTATACCGGCAATGCAATGGACATGGTGCCATCACTAATGCGTCGTGCCAAATGGCAACGACGCACCGGTTATGTCCTTGACGAACGCGCCACGTATCGACGCGTAATCCGTATCGTTGAAGCCGAGAATGGCAAGGACGACTTCAGCCTAATCGAGCCTCTGACGCGGCTCGGCCAGTCCTATTACTATATCGATACTTCGGATTCGGGGTCATTCCAGGCAGCAGGTATCGCCAGCGGCGAAATGTATTTCAAACGCGCCGTTCGCATTGCAGACGATCATCCGGACTCAAGTTGGCAAACACTTGCAGGAGCGAAACTAGCGCTCGGTGACTATTACAACTTTAGAGGTGATCAAGGGCGTGCTCGAAAAGTCTATCGAGAAATCTGGAACATGTTATCGGAAGACGAGGAGCGCATTGCGGCGCGTCAGGAGGCACTCGAAAACATCACTTTGCTGAACGAAGATACGATTCCGAGTTATGTCGGCAGTGCGACGCGCAACGATCGCTTGGTGTCCGATACCGGACTTCGCGAAGGTCGGGTTGTCGTTTCCTACGACATCAACACGCGCGGCCGGGTTGCGGCTCTGAAGATCGTCGAAGCAGAACCAACGGATTTTGAAGAAATGCGGCGTTTCGTCATTCGCGAAATACGCACCCGAGTTTTCCGGCCGCGGTTTGTCGATGCTCAGCCAACGGAAACACCAAACCAACTCTTCAGCCATACGTTTTATTACCAGCAAGAAGAACTCGATGCGCGGCGCGCAGCGGAAGCGGCTCAAGCCAAACAACGCTAAACTACCGGAGATGTTACGATTAGCAGTCGTGTGATGAGAAAATTAATCCTGCTGTTGGCGCTGCTCGGCACGACCGCCAGTGCGAAATCTACCTGTAAAGATGACTGGATTTGCGTTGACGAAATACAGCGTGGTCAACGTATTGAATTGCGCGCTCGCAACCTACAAGACTACCCGCTGACATACACGCTGAAAGTGAACGCGTGGTCGTATACAATCGACGGACCACGCACTGTCACTCGCACTTTGCGTCCGCAGCAGAGCGAAAAAGTCATGTTTCTGACACCGCGGGATAGTTATCGGAAAATCGGCTATAGCATCAGCATCGAATGGACGGTGGGCGACCAGCATGCAAACCACGATGACGACCATTTGTACGCGTTTCCATACTCTCACGGACGTTCGTATCAAATTCTGCAGGGCTATGGCTCGCGATTTAGTCATCGCGGACGTGAGGAATACGCGGTCGATTTCGACATGCCGATCGGCACACCGGTGCATGCTGCGCGAGCCGGTGTCGTCGCACGAGTCGTTGAGTCGAACGACAGGGGCTGCTACCAAGATGGCTGTGGCAAATACGCAAACTATATCGTCATTCTGCACAGTGACGGCACCACCGGCGAGTACTATCATTTAAAGAGGAATGGCGCATTCGTCGAGGTTGGCGATAGCGTCAACCGCGGCCAGAGAATCGGGCTATCCGGCAATACCGGTCATACGACAATGCCGCACCTACACTTCGCCGTATACCGCGCAACGTCGTGGGGCAATACACAATCGATTCCGGTCCGCTTTCAAAGTGCGGATGGCATTATTAAAAAGCCACGCCGCGGCGGACGACATCAGGCAGCATACCTATGAATACGAACAAGCTGAGCATGCCTTCAATAGAACAGGCACTTCCGGGCCGCGATGAGCGAATGTCGGTGCCAGAGGCGCACTTTGTTAACGGCCATCCGCTCGAAGCACCGTGGCCGGATCATTTGCGCCAGGTCGTATTTGGACTGGGCTGTTTCTGGGG
>Ga0224508_10000174_pt1 | contig 67729 bp, 66 predicted proteins | sample SF_Jan12_sed_USG_4_FD_170157 | JGI IMG/M metagenome (GOLD analysis project Ga0224508, IMG submission 170157) | Sediment microbial communities from San Francisco Bay, California, United States - SF_Jan12_sed_USGS_21 | ecosystem: Environmental > Aquatic > Marine > Sediment | place: USA... | reverse complement strand
TAATTGTTGCTCTGATGGGGGCGTAACCGTGAGGGTAATAAAGGCGAGGCAACTTGTTAGCAGACGCCTAAACGTTTCATCCAGGCAGCTGCAATCGGCCATAAGCGGACGTTCACTGTTCACTCGGAAGACTTTAGATAGCTATAGAACTGAGGGAACGGTCTGAAATTCGAGGTAATAGACCATTGTAATGTCATGGTGCTAATTAAAAATTAGTCTAAAAAGCCAAATAATAGTTACAAAGAATAAGAACAAAGCAGAAGTAATTCCTATAAACAAACATAAAACAAGTTTTTTAAATTCAGGAATCTTCATCCTTCCCTCTGAAAACATGGCCGCTGCTGCTGCAAAATTAAAGGCCCAATAAAGGCTCAAAGGAATCCCTATTAACGCAAATATCGCCCAGTCGAATGGAGCTAGAATTGAGAGAAAAGAATTAAACGGCTCAATCACGGCATGCCAAGATAAAGAATTAAAATGTTCAATCAAGGCCTGCCAAAAAGAGTTAAATTGCTCTATCAAGGCCTGCCAAAACAAGGGAAAAGACTTATATCGCTCTAACAAGACAACCCAAATGAAAGACCCGATCAATAACAGGTTAATTATAAGAAATACTGGCTTATTCGAATAATTTCATTTCATCAACCTGATGGGAACATAAGTATCGAGCAGCCATACTGATGAGTATCATCTTTTAGTTTGGTTGGGAGTCGGTTTTGGGTCGTAAATCGCCGCTGATTCGGCGGGTTTGAGCAGCAGCTTTCTCGTAAGCAGACGCTGAAATCCGTCACCCAGGCTTCTCGAATCGGCCAGTTTCGGACGCTCACTTATGACTATTAACGGAGCAGATATCGGTCTACCTGCTAACATCTATTAAAAGGTCAAAGACCTTATAACCCTGCTGTTATGTGCATATTTGAGAGTCAGCTTTGAAACTAGCGAACAAATTTCTAGCACTAGGACTCACTGTTGTCTTTAGTGGGTGTGGACCGTCTGATTCAGACTTCAAGGAATTTTCAACATATGAGTCTCCAGATGGAAAGTACACAGTAACAATTGACTACGCACATAGCAGGTTGGCATACGGTCCCGAGACAATTCGGGTGTTTGTAACGCCAAAAGGTAGTCGTGCTCGAAATCATGTCGTTACCACAAAAATTTCAAATGATGGCGGTATAACTGCAGAAAATATAAGGTCAGAGTGGACAGGCAGATACCAGATCAAGTTCTGTTTGTCTGGAGTCGAACAGGAAGACAGTGTTCTTGAAATTAACTTACTGGAACACTCATTCTCAGAAGGGAAAGAAAAATGTGCAAATTCACCAAACAGCTGAATGCACATAACAAGCGCATGCAGTCGGACCTGCCTACGGCAAACCGCTGATGCGAGGCGTTAGGCCCACGAGGAAATACCCATGAGATTGCTATTTGTACTGGCGTTGGTTTTATCCCCCGTCGCAAATGCGGAAGAAACCTACATTACCATGCCAAATGAAAACTGGACATTGAAGCTAGAGACACCTCCGATTACAAATATTGAAATGAAAACTAGAAATAGGATTATTCGATACTTGGGATCTAGCGTTGAAACAGGAGTTACGATAAGTGTTAACAGTGAAATTGAGACATCGAGTAACAATGAGGAATGCTTCAAAGCTTTCTGGGCCAAAGCTCAAGCAAACCCGGTGATGGTTAAATCCACTATTAAAACCCGAAATGACACTAAAGCATACTACGCCACACATCAATCTGGAGGAGAATATAAAGGTCAAGCTTTCAAAACGGCAAATGGCCATGCATATTTTGCAAAGGATGGTATTTGTATAGATCTTCATGTTTCACATTGGCCTTTCACGGGAACAAGTGAGAGCATCGTAAGCAGCATCCTTGAATCAATAGAGATAATTGAGTGAAAGGCCTAACAATCCATGCAGTCGGACTAGGCCACGCGCTGCGCTGCCAACTTCCCGATAACGGACGCTCATAAGCGAAATTCAGGAGGCGACCTTCGGCCAGAAGCGGACCCTTGCAGATGTCGTGATTCGATATTCACCGATTCAAAGGAGCATGAGTTAATTCTTTATATGCTCTGGGGTGTTATCCTGTATCTCGCATGTGTTAGCGAAATATAGGTAATCTGAATCAATATTTTTTTCAAAGTTAATTGATATGTCACATGAATATGCAATCCGGACCGCCACCCGGGACGATGCCCGTGACATTGCCAAGCTCATTGCCATATCATCCGATGGAGTTGCCGAAATTGAATGGCATGAACAAGCCGAGATAGAGCATTGTGACCCACTCGACATTGGTGAACAGACCTATCAAAATCCCCATGGGGATTATTCTTTTAACAATACAACTATCCTGGAAATAAATGGTGAAGTAGCCGGTATGTTGCTGGCCTTTGGCATGCCTGAGGCCGAACCGAGAAATCCGAAAAATCGTCCTGCTGCCGATGATGAAAACGTATTCGCACCTTACATTTATCTGGAAGAACCAAACAGTTGGTATGTATGCGGCGTCGCGTTATACCCCCAACATCGCGGTCGTGGGCTGGGGACACGATTAATGTATTTAGCCAGCGAGCAAGCCGGGGAAAACAAATTTACAACCTTGTCATTGGTAGCATTTGAACAGAACAAGGGAGCTGTAAAACTGTACGACATGCTGGGATACACCGTGGTGGACCAAGCACCAGTAGTCCCACATCCGTTGATTCACTACGAGGGTAATGCCCTGCTGATGATTCGTTCAGTAGAGTAATGAATTTGGGGCAGTTTCAGAGCACTATTATTCCATGACGAAGGTCTGTTACCTCCAAAGGAGACCCTGAACTGGCTGAGCCAGGAGGCAATCTTTGGCCAGTTACGGACCCTCGACATCAACAGGAGACTAACAGTGAGAATCGATTGAAGTCGCGGTCATTCCATCGATCAAATACTCAATTGTCCATATCGAAAACGGAAGTCGCTCACTAAGCCTGCCCCGGTTTTTCTAAATGTAGCGTTTTACGAAATTCTGACAAGTTTCGCGAGACTGTAGATAAAACTGTGTAACTGTCTATTAACAACCTGAGATCAGGTAGGATTCGTCGATCGTATAATTGTAGATTTCACCGACCTGAATCTACCCTCGAGAATCGGTCTTAATACCCATTCGGGTCAACTCCCGCTGACGTTCCATGACGTATTGAGATATCAATTTTTGCTGGGCTAAGAAAGGTTTCTCTTCTGCCGGTGAGTTATCCTTAAATTCAACGCCACAATTCCTGGCGTTCTTGATCTTCCATCGGCCGGTTACGGTTGCCAACAATTCGAGTTGGTATTCGGACGTTGGCAAGCAGAACTTGATTCGAAGGGTTTCGCCGACAATCGGGGCCTCGTCCAAAGCAAAGGACAATTTGCTGCCTTTTACAGAGATATCCAGCATCGTGGCGCTCAGCGAACGCCCGCTCTGCATCGACAGCACCGAGACTTCAGTTTCATTTAGCCGTGGCATGTTGACACGAAAGTGGCGCCGTCGATTGAAGTTGGTGGAAAGATTCGAGGGTAAGTGGCGATGAAATTCATGCCAGTCAATCACCTCCAGATCGAGAAAACATTTCCCACTTTTTTTGCACGCTTTTTTAACCACCGCGAGTATTTGGACCAGGGGATCTACCCCAGGAATTTCAAAGTGCAGGTTTAAATTAGTCCCTGGAATCGGTAGTTCTGGATTAGCTGGGAGTATCGCAACAGAAATCGCTTGACTCGTAGGCGTCACATCATTGAGGTATCCCTCAATGATTTGGTCTCGACTTAATTCAATCGAGACCTTAATGTTACTTAGCTCGCGCTTCATACGAATTTCAAGGTCTCGCTCTTAAGGAATTAAGTATAGATAAGTTTTTGCGAAATTAAGACTTCAACAAAGACAGCGAAGAGTAAAATTTTCATTTAAAAGGAAACGAATGAGTTGTTCGCATCAAGTATGTTAGCGAATGAGTTTCCGCTGCAAGTGTAGGGGCTGTTCTATTTGTAACTAGCAAATGGATGTTTCACGCGCACTGACAGCTACCTGTCAGCTATTACCAGTATCCACGAGAACGGGATTGAGTATCTATATTGGGTCGTAAATCGCCGCTGATTACTTGGGTTTGAGCGTCTGTTTTCTCCAAAGGAGACGCTGAAAAATGCTATTCAGGCTTCCGAGAACGGCCAGAAGCAGACGCCTAAAATTTTAGTTTTGAACTGTTGCCATAATGGGGAGGCTTACGAAAGTCTCCTAGATTACTGGTCATAGATATTCACAAGGTACTTGTCATAGGTGACTCTGGGCTTGATCTTGTTCACAACAATTCTAAGCTGAACAAAATATCATGTTTTCGTGACCAAAGAGCCGCAATCAGGTCCATACCCGACAAAGATGGTAGGTTTTCAAAATCAATAATCACCCAAGATACAGATGAGCAGGATAGAATATAAAGTACTGCGGTGCCTATCTATCACCAAACTTGAGGAGCAAATCAATTATTATGAATCAAATGGATGGTCTCGCGCCGGACGCACGGATGCATTCGATGGTATGCATGTCCATACTAGCGTCATCGCAAAAGAGATTGATGAAACAGAGGAGATAACTCGGCCACTAGACTAATATCAAACCACTCGCTACGCCTGCCATCTCTCAAGAACGGACGCTTGTAGGTAATCGCCAAGCGGCAATCTTCAGCCAGAAGCGGACATTTGCTTATAAATTTATCCTCGTTGAGCTGCGTCAATATGCCAAATTGCTATCAGGGTAAAGTGACTTTTTTGGTTTGGTGAATATTACGGAGGCCTATCATGTTTAACAAGATACTATGTCCCACCGACGGTTCAGATCATGCACACAAAGCACTCGATCTGGCAATTGATATGGCTAAAAAATACGATGCGGAGCTTGTCCTATTGCACGTACCTCATCGTTCTGAAAATATCGACGCTCTGCAGCAGTTTGCTGAAATTGAGGGACTGGCACCGCATGTCAATACCGAAATAGAACGCTTGAGATCGATGGACTATAGAATCACCGTGGCTACGGATTCCGCCTTCCAGGATTCAGGGATATCACCGCGGTTACTGATCGAGGTAGGCCGCCATGTCATTGACGGAGCAAAAGGCCTTGCAGAGGGAAATGGCATTGAAAATGTCGATGCCCGTCTCGAAGTTGGTGATCCCGCCGATAGAATTCTGAAATGTATCGATGAGGAAAAAATTGACTGCGTGATTATGGGTTCACGTGGATTAAACGATTTAAAAGGTCTGTTCCTTGGCAGTGTATCGCACAAGGTAGCAAACCGTGCACCCTGCACCTGTATCGCCGTCAAGTAGCTATTAAGATAATAGCTATTTTTACTCGTATGACGCGGCCACTTTTGGGAACTGATCGATATATGGTTTGAATTTGACCTGGGTCAATTTCCCTGTCTTGAAAGTTGCCTACTTAACCTTAAATAAAATGAGGATAAACGCCGTTCTATCGAGGCGGCACCAATTTATATGCAATTATTCAGGAGACTGACATGAACTTAGAAAACCTTAAACCCTGGAACTGGTTCAAACACGAGGAAAATGGTGCTGGCAAGGGAAACCAAATTCCGGTTAGCCGCAGCGAAGTTGAAAACTTGCCACAGGCGGGCCCAGGTTCCCTGATGAGCCTGCACCGTAATATGGATCGCTGGTTTGACGATGCATTCAAGTCGTTCGGTATGCCATCGCTGGCTTCAAATCTGGAATCCATGGGTTTACCTGGTGCACGACTGTCAAATTTTTATCGACCGCAAATTGATGTATCGGGTGATGCGAACTGTTACGAGATCAGCCTCGATGTACCAGGCCTGACTGAATCCGATCTGTCGCTCGAGCTAAAGGATGATGTTTTGCTCATTAAGGGGGAGAAGGAGGAGCGCAGTGAAGATAAAGATAAGCATTATTATCGTGTCGAACGCAGCTATGGATCATTTCAACGGACCCTGGCACTGCCGGATGACGCCATAGCTGATGAAATCAAGGCTAACCTTGATAAGGGCGTATTGAGACTTGAAATTCCCCGTCGTGAAACCGTGAATCAGGAGGTAAAACGTATATCAATTAATTCGTAGATCATAATTGAAGAACAGGGCTGGCCTTGTATTGGTCAGCCCTTGGGTGTTGCTGAAAATATAGGAGATTGTAATGATAAAAATTCAAACTCATCCGTTATTTTTATTTTTACTGCTCATGCTGACCTGTCAGATGGCACAGGCTGTTCTTCCAGGCACGGACGCTCAGGGCAGGCCTTTCCCCTCGTTAGCGCCGATGCTCAAGCAGGTCAATCCTGCTGTGGTTAATATTTCGACTTACTCAACACGCGAGTCCAGCTACAACCCATTATTGAATGATCCTTTTTTTCGCAAATTTTTTGATATTCCAGATCAATCGCAACCGGAGCAGCAAGTGCCACGCAAGCGCCAGCAGAGTGCTGGTTCCGGGGTTATTGTCAGTGCGGGTGATGGAATCGTGATGACCAATTATCACGTTGTCAGGAACGCTGATGAAGTGCACGTATCTTTGGTCGACGGCCGGAATTATGAGGCCAAGATAGTCGGAACCGACCCCGAACTTGACATCGCGATACTCGAAATTGATGCCGATGATTTAACCGAGACCAGGATTGCTGATTCGAGCCTGCTGGAAGTCGGCGATTTCGTCGTCGCTATCGGTAATCCATTCGGATTGGGGCAGACCGTAACCACCGGCATTGTTAGTGCACTCGGGCGTAGCGGTCTTGGCATCGAGGGATATGAAAATTTTATTCAAACCGATGCATCGATCAACCCAGGTAACTCTGGGGGTGCACTCGTCAATCTAAAGGGTGAGCTGGTGGGCATCAATACCGCAATTATCTCGCCTGCGGGGGGTAATATTGGTATTGGGTTTGCGATTCCAATAAACATGGCAAAGGTAAGCATGCGACAGATAATCGAGCATGGCGAAGTCAGGCGTGGGCAAATTGGTGTTGGAATCCAGGACATAACCCCCGAGCTTCGGGATGCCTTTGATCTGGCTAAAGGACAGTTCGGGGTATTGGTGACCAATGTCGTTGAAGGCTCTCCTGCTGCCCGTGCTGGAATCAAATTGGGTGATATCATCATCGAGGCTGATGGTAAAACGACCATATCGACTGCCCAGCTGCGCAGTAGAATCGGTGTCAAGGAAGTTGGCGACAAAGTACAACTTACAATACTACGAAACGGCGACTCATTGCAGCTGACAGTCAAGGTCGGCGAGGTTAAATCCCGACAGGCGCAAGTCGAAAAGTTAATCCCGCTTCTACAAGGGCTGCGCGTCGAGAACAATCCTGATGGCAAAGGGGTGCTGGTCGTTGCGGTAGCCCCCAATTCGGCTGCCGCCTACAGCGGATTACGTGAGGGTGATGTGATAGTAGGTGCCAACAAACGAAAGGTATACGACATCAAATCGCTAAAAGCTGCATTGAAGCTGAGCACGACATCAGTCCTGCTTCGAGTCGATCGTAACGGTGGTTCGTTGTTTATCGTAATTCGATAAGTGGATTTAGCAAAAACGACCCCGCACCTATGTACCGGATATTTACGCCAGACACAAACTGCCTGGATATATTCGATGTCCGTTTTGGATTGTCAGCGGACTCTGAAGCTTAATAACCGAGTGTCCGCTTTTATTTGGAATCTGCAGGAGCTTCGCGTGTTCCGCTGATAGATATCAGGCTAGCGTGATATAGATCATGCGCAGTGCCAACAGCGTCAGCGCCCACTTAAGTGCCTTGCGAAACACGTCTTCTGGAATTTTATAGCGGATATGGGTGCCGAGCAGGGCGCCGGCGACTACGGCAACTGACATGCCGATAATAATTTGCCAGTAGCTGATAAAGGAAAAACCCAGCAGGGCGAACAGCATGATTTTTATCAGGTGGGTGAAAGTCATCATCAATGCAGCGGTAACAACCAGTGCATCGCGTTGCAGGCCCCGGCGCAATAATGCGGCCTGGCCCAATGGGCCGGTTGCCCCAACCATCATGCTCAATCCGGTCTGTACTGCGCCGATGAGCAAAAATTCACCCTTTACCGGTTTTTTAAACTCCAGTTTGGGTCCCCAGACTGTGAACAGGATGTAGGCTGCAATAATTAATGGTGTATATTCAAGATTGATTTCCTGCGTGATTCCCGCAGCGATGAGGCCGCCTATGATCGAGCCCGAGATAAATGCGAGTACGAATTCCCATTGCAGAAATCGCAAGCCGAAAAAAGCACGACTCGAATTGGAAAACAGCTGTACGATCCCGTGAACAGGCACGATAGCCGCTGCTGGCAAAAAACCCGGCATGATTGCAATCAGCATCATGCCACCGCCAATACCGGTGATTGCGGTCAGCGTCGAGGTGCCGAATGCTAACAGTACCAACAGGATTTCGTTTGTCATAGGGCTCGAATTTCCGTTTCCAGAAAGACAGTATGTGGTGATGCCAGGCTAGTTCGGCGTCAAAGGGGATCCTGCAAGCGCCGGTATTCTTCGTACTTCAACCAGTGCTGAAATTCCTGGTAGCTCTCGTCCTGTGCCTGCTTCGATTTAAGCCAACGTTTGAATGCGTTAAATTCTTCCGCCTCGCTTGCCGAAATACTGGACGATGTTGCCGCCCCTTCTTTTGCATTCTGTTCAGTCGTTTCGCCTGGCGACAAGACAATTTCACCGCTTTCGCCACTGAACACACCTGGTCCTTCGGGCTCCTCACCATAAATTGCGAAGTCTTCATCCTGCGCTGATGTGGTAGCGCAGGACACGATACCGAGTAAGCTAATCAACAGGATTATTGACGTTGCCGTATTTTTCATTGGTGATAACAAACCGTCAGGGAAGCGCGCAAGAGTAACATAAAAATTACACGCCACGACTCAGGCGAGGTGCTCGCTTTGAGCCCTGGATATCCAAAAGGACTAGTGTCAGAACTTCACCCGTGTACCGAATACTACGAAGTCTTCATCGACATCATTGTCGTCGGAATCGAATTCATGCACTGCCGCGTAAAGTTCTATGCCTGTGTCCCACAGGTAGACATAGGCGATGCCGACAGCGTCTGTTTCAACCGGGTTACCGGGATTTTCAGAGGTTCCCGAGAGGAAGCTAACCGCATGCATACCGGTTTTATAGCCGACCTTGAATGCGGCGAAATCACCATCGTCTCCATTGGTTGCCGAGTTATCCTTGCTCGATGTAGAAACGGCGAAGTTCCAGCCGTTTTCCAGCGCATAGGCGACCAGTATACCGAAAGAATCCTCGTCTATGTCCGAGTTAGTGTTGGTCATGAATGCACCGACACGAAATTTGCCATCTTTAATTACGGTGTTGTAACGCAGGCCTATTTCGATCTCATCATCTTCGCCAAGTTGGGCAGAAACGATCGCGCCATCGCCGAGCCTGGGTGAATCATAGCGAATTCGCTCGCCCCGACCTGGATCGAAGCCGTTGTAATTGTCGCTGTCGTAGTCCAGGGCAGCAGCATTTGACGCCATCGGCTGGATCACGGTGGTACCCGACAGATCACCGTTCAGATTGCCGTCTCCCGCGTCGTTACCCTGACCGAAACGGAAACCGCCAAAATCACCTTTGTAGATGACTTCCTGGCGTCGGGAGTCGAGTGCGCCTTCAGCTTCGCCAATTCCGATTTCCTCTACCACTTCGATAGCCCTGCCACCTTCAAGTTCTTTTACATAGACCAGGCTAAAGCGGCTCTCGGTAAATCCATTGCGCTGAAACACGATGTCGTCTTCTGAATCTCGATCGACGGCATTGTAGGCAACATGGCCGGAAAGCAGGAGATCGGATTGTGCCGGCTGGCTAATACCCAGAAGACCCGCCCCGAACAGTGCGAGACAAGCTGATCCGATGCCTGCTGATTTTATCGATGCCAGAGCATTTGTTTTAAATGGTTTCATTTGTTCCCCCTATCCTGGATTGATAGCAAAATGCTAAAAATACGACTGGATTATATTGCAACTCTTTGTCCGCCGTGCTGACATTTGTCAAATCGGGATGAGTCTGAAAAGGAAACGGGCCAGCAAGCTCTGCTTTAGTAACTGAGGAGGGTGATTTGGCCGATTTAATGCGGCTTTGCGGTTAGTTGTATCCGAGAATCACAACTTGCTCGACGCCGTCTTCGTCGGTTTTGTCGCGTTCGATGTCCTCTAACCCATGCTGTTCCTTGTTCACGTATCGGGGATCGCCGTAATAGGAGTTGTCTGGGGACCTGGCCCAGGGTGACGAAATCAGTGATTCGAATTGGGGTGCCCGTGTTTTTTTGCTCATCTGTCCTGACCTATGCTCAATAAGTTAGCAGCGTTTATTCTTAACTTACATTTGAATGCGATCATAACTATTTGATAAATAAAAACAAGAGTAAATATTTTGTTTTTGTTCTCAATCTTCAAACAGGTCCATCTGACCGCTGCTGTCGGTCAGGTCGAGCAGGCGCACCCCAATACCCAGCAGGCGAACCGGGGCTTTGCCACGCAGCCAGGCTTCTTCGCATAGCATCGCGTAGTCGGTGTAGTTAGGCCCGGTCAGTTGCCGTTCTACCGTGGTTTGATTGAAGTCGAAAAATTTCATCTTGAGGAAACAATTCTGAATGCGGTAATCTTCGTCGAGGCGCTCCAGCCGTGGCTGCAGTGATTCGATCAGGGCGGGTATCCTGTTCTGGCAGCTTTCAAGATCGGGCAGGTCTTCGTCATAGGTGTGTTCGACACTGACCGATTTTCGTCTCCATTCTGAAACCACCGGACGTGTGTCGATTCCATGTGCGAGCTTATGGATATGTTCGCCGAACTGTCCGAACTCCTGCACAAACTGGAAGACATCGTATGCGCGCACGTCGCCGCAGGTTTTAATCCCCTTTTGTTCGAGTCGCTGCGCGGTAACCTTGCCGACACCCCAGATTCGACTGACGGGCAGCTGGTAAAGAAATTCGTCGACCTGGTCCGGGGTGACCACGTACTGACCGTTAGGCTTGTTCAGGTCGCTCGCGACCTTGGCGATAAACTTGTTGGATGCGATACCGGCCGAGACAGTAATACCGATGACTGCCGCGATACGTCCACGAATTTCCTGCGCGATCAGGGTAGCGCTGCCGCGGCAACGCGGACAATCAGAGACGTCGAGAAATGCTTCATCGAGAGATAATGGCTCGATCAGATCGGTATACTCGGCAAAAATTTCGTGCATCTGGCGGGAAGCTTCGCGATACACTGACATGCGTCCGGGAATCAGGATCAGTTGCGGGCAGCGTTTGATCGCGGTCGCACTCGCCATGGCTGAATGTATCCCGAACTTGCGCGCCTCGTAGCTTGCGGTCGCAATAACGCCACGTCGTGTCGCGCTGCCACCAACCGCAATCGGTTTGCCCTTGAGCGCCGGATTGTCGCGTATTTCGACCGCGGCATAAAAGCAGTCCGCATCGATATGGATGATTTTACGACTGGTTTGCGGAATAGAATTCACGGGCTATTGACTTGCTTCGCAGTTCCGGGTGGGTAAAAATCATCGCATAACCGGCAGGGCTCAACGATGACCGAAAAAGTATTTTATCAAGACAGCTATCAGAAGACACTCGGTAGCGAGGTAGTAGAGGTTCTCGACAACGGCGTAATACTCGCTGCGACGATTTTTTATCCGCTTGGCGGTGGCCAGCCTGGTGACAGCGGTCGCCTGACGATTAACGCACGCGATTATCGGGTTGTCGATACCCGCTATGCCGACGATCGCCATAATATTGTCCATATTCTCGAAGACGACGACTTAAGCGCGATACAAGTCAATGATAAGGTCGATATGGAAATTGACTGGCAGCGGCGGCATCGCCTGATGCGCATGCATACCAGCATGCACCTGGTGTGTTCGCTGATTAGCGCCCAGGCTACCGGTGGTGCCGTCGGTGAAACCGAGAGCAGGCTTGATTTCGATCTGCAAGGGGAGGTCGTCGACAAGGAGCAGCTGACCGCGAAATTGAACGCACTGATCGACAAGGCGATACCGGTCACCATTGGCGCGATAACCGACGCGGAACTCGATCAAAAGCCCGAGCTGGTACGGACCATGTCGGTACAACCGCCGCGTGGGCATGGAACGGTGCGGACCATTTCGATCGAGAATACCGACTACCAGCCCTGTGGCGGCACCCATGTGCGTAATACCGCCGAGATTGGCGAGCTCGTCGTTACCGGTCTCAAGAACAAGGGCAGGCAGAACAAGCGCATCAGCCTTGCCCTGGTTGAACCCTAGGACTGGCCTGCTTGTCGAAGGATAGGCCACTGATCCCGGTTTGATGTTTAACCGTATCAACTACACCGTATCTGGCCGCTACACAAGGAGTATTAACTCGATGATTATCAGTGCAAGGACTTACCTTGTTTTAGCCTGCCTGTTGCTGTTCCATTTCAACCCGGCCCAGGCCGGTGAGACCGCTGGCAGCTGCGATCATCGCATCGCGCATTGGCTCGATCCCGCCAACGGCGAAACCCTGGCAGTCGAGCAGGTTTTCAAGCGGCTTGAGCGCTCTCGAATTGTGTTGTTGGGTGAGTCTCACACCAGCATGGCGCATCATCGATGGCAGCAGTACATGCTGTCGGCATTGCATTCGCGCAATACCAACATGGTGGTCGGACTTGAAATGATGCCACGCAGCAAGCAAACGGTGCTCGATGCCTGGAGTATGGGAAAATTGACCGAAAAGGAATTCCTCGAGCAGTCCGAGTGGCAAAAGGTCTGGGGCTACGATGCCGGCTTTTACCTGCCCTTGCTGCATTTCGCGCGCCTTAATCGACTGCCGACTATTGCTTTGAATATCGATCGGGAACTGGTGTCGCAGGTTGGCGAGAAAGGCTGGCAGGCGCTGAGCGAAGAACAGCGCATGGGCCTGTCGGACCCGGCACCGGCCAGCGATGATTACCGTAACTCGCTGGCCGAACTATATGCCTACAAGCTAAGCATGGGTGACGGGGCTGAAGACGATAAATCGGCCGAGCCGGACCTAGACGAGGTTTTGCGCAGCGAGGCTTTTTCGAATTTTGTCGAGGCGCAACTGACCTGGGATCGCGCCATGGCTGACGCGCTGGCCGCAGCTCATCGGCGCGACCCGACCGCAATCGTGGTCGGAATAATTGGCCGGGGCCATCTCGAGTATGGCTATGGCATTCCGCACCAACTTGCTGACATGGGTATCGGGGATGTCGATGTGCTGTTGCCGATTGATTCGGACGATCAATGTGATCCGCTACCCGCAGAATTAGCCACCGCGGTGTTCGTGGTTGACGAGGAAATTGGGGCGGCTGCTCCGCCACGGCCGCTTCTGGGTGTCATGATTGAAAGCGGCGATGAAGGGGTGCGCGTTATGCAGGTAGTCGCCGACAGTGTTGCCGCCAAAAGTGGAATTGTTGAAGGCGATGTCATTCAATCAGCTGCGGGTTTTAAAACGGTGACAAATTCAGCGCTGATCGAGATTATTCAGCGCCAGGCACCGGGCACCTGGCTGCCGCTGCAAATTTTACGCGGTGATAAATCGATCGAACTACAGGCCAGGTTTCCACAAAGCTTTGAGTAAGAATATGCGATGCATTCTCGCCGCATTGTTTTGTTTTGCGGGCGCTCAACAGTTGGCACAGGCCTCGAGCCCGGCAGTTGAGCACTCGATCGAAGTTGTGCTGAAAACCGATACCGCTGAAATACTGATTAAAGACAGGCTGCGGGTTAGTGGACGTGAACGCTACCAGTTTCAACTTGCCGCCTGGCTCGGTGTTGAAAGCCTGTTACTCGACGGACAGGAAGTGAGGCCACTGGTGCAAGGCCTGGAGTACTGGCTGGCACTTCCGGATCGCAATACGCACGAGCTTCAATTTACCCTGCGCGGTGAAGTGCCGGCACGGGATTCTCAACAGAAATCCTGGCCAGCTCTGCTCAGCAGCAGCGGTGACGATGGTTTTTTCCTGCCGGGATACGATGCCTGGATTCCCCGGGATGAGGGTGGTCGCACAAGCTACCGTCTCACGGTAACGGTTCCGGTCGGGCAGCGTGCGGTCGCGACCGGAAAGCTGGTTAGCGAGCAACTAACTGAAGACGTTTACATATCGACCTTTGAGACGCTAAATCCGGGCGAACCACCGTCACTATTTGTCGGGCCATACCAGGTGGCGGAACGGCTTGGCAACGGACTGCGCTTACGCACCTATTTTCACGAGGATCTCGTCCCACTGGCCGAAACCTACCTTGAGGCTGCCGATAGCTATATCCAGCGCTACCAGCAAAGTATCGGTGACTATCCATATTCCGACTTCCATGTTATTTCGGCGCCGATACCGGTGGGTTTGGGATTCCCAAATCTTACCTATGTCGGGCGCCAGGTAATTCCGTTGCCATTCATGCGCACGCGATCGCTGGCGCACGAGGTGTTGCATAACTGGTGGGGGAACGCGGTATCGGTCGATTACGCCAGCGGCAACTGGGCGGAAGGTTTGACCACTTATCTCGCCGATTACGCACTCGCTGCTGACCAGGGCGGGGAGGCGGCGCAGTCCATGCGTATAAAATGGTTGCGCGATTATGCAGCCCTGCCCGCGGAGCGTGATCAGCCGGTAACAGCCTTTACCTCGAAGCAGCACCAGGCGGCCCAGGTGATTGGATATAACAAGGTTGCCTTTATTTTTCACATGCTGACACGGGAAATAGGCCAGGCCGCGTTTGACGATGGCTTGCGTGGCTTTTGGCAAAAGCACAAACACGACACCGCCAGCTGGCGGGATTTACAGGTCGCCTTCGAGCGTGCAGCGGGGCAGGATCTCGACTGGTTCTTCGCGCAATGGCTGTTGCGTTCCGGGGCACCTCGACTGAGTCTCGGTGCGCATAGTGTCAACCAGGATGAGGCGGGTTTCCGTACCCGGGTCGAGATTCTACAACCGGTTACCGGCTATCGCTTCCAGCTACCCGTGTCGCTGACAACGGTCGACGGTACCCGGCAATATGACATAACCATCGACGATACCTTAACTCTAGTCGAGTTTGTTACACCGACAAAACCACTCTATTTCCAGGCCGACCCCGATAGCGATGTGTTTCGGCGCCTGCATCAAAACGAGACACCGCCGATCCTGCGAGACGTGACGCTGGATCCCGAGACCCGCACTCTGATCGCGTCCAACGATGCTGAATTTACCGCGGCTGCACGAAACCTGGCATCAAGGTTAATGGATACGCAGCCTCGGTTTGATAACCTGGCCGCAGCGCAACAACCGGGCAACTCGCTGTTGCTCATCACCACCCACGACCGGTTGAACGAAGATTTGAAGCTGTTAGGACTGAAGCGACCATCCGCATTGCCGAAGGTGGCCTATTCTGCCGAGGTCTGGACCACGCGCCGCGCTAACGGGGCGGCGGTAGTGGTGGTGTCGGCTGCGAATACCAATGACCTGAAATCACTGCTGCGACCCCTGCCTCACTACGGTGGTCAAAGCTACGTCTTGTTCGAAGCCGGCCGCGCGCTGAGTCGGGGAATCTGGCCTATTGCGCGTGGTGCCTTATTTCGCGATCTGGGCTCCTAGCCCCGGGCAGACTGTAACTTGCGCGCAACCCATTGGTGAAAGTGATGGGTTGGATTGTCCATCACCGGTGAAAACACCCCGCCGCCGTAACCCGGTGACTGCCGTCCGCGCTGCATGCCTTCGACCGCATCGATATCTTCGCTGAATACCACGCGCCAGGATTCGAGGGTGGCGGTGCGGCTTGCTGCATGTTCATCGGAAAGCGCTTCGTCGCCGACGTAGAACAGGCGCAGGTGTTCGACGGACCGGTCACAGGCCCTGGGTTCGATTATCATTGCGAAAGCGTGGTCGGCCTGGATTCCGAGTAACACGTTCGGGTAGAACGAGACGTATTCGGCCTGTTCAAGCCTGTCCTCGGGCCACTCGGGGAAGCGCGGTAACGCGGTGCCAGCCTGGTCGTATAGACGGTAGGCGTTGCTGCCTTGCCCACCGAAGTCATCGCCATACATGATGTGATAATGATCTTCAAGCCGGGAGTAAGTGTTCAAACTGGGGTGAATCCAGGGCAGGTGATAGCTTTCGCAGTAATTTTCCACTGCAAGCTTCCAGTTCGAGTTCACCTCGATCTTCATGCCCTTGCCATTGGCCGCGGTTCTTAATCGATCGAGGCCGGTACCGCCAAGAAAGGGGCTCCATTTTTCAGTCAGCGGTTTGATGTAATCGGCGAAATCAGGTGCGTCTCCGGAGAGATTGATAAAAACAACATCCATCCATACGGTCGAGCGCACCGGTTTCAGCCCGTGATCGCAATGATTGAAGCCGTCGAACTTTTGCTGCCCGATCCCGCCGAGATGCGGCGTACCCTTGAGCTCGCCATCGAGATTGTATGACCAGGAGTGGTACTTGCAGCGCAACGCACCCTGAACTTCCATTTCATCGTGTACCAGGATCATGCCGCGGTGGCTGCAGACGTTGTGGAATACCTTGATCTCATCCTGCTTGTTGCGCAGGATGACCAGTGGCAGGCCCATGAATTCAACTGGCTTGACATAACCCTTCTTGGGCAGGTCGCTGGCAAACCAGAGCCCGGCCCAGCTTTTGCCGAGCACATGGTCACGTTCCTGCGCCAGGAAATCGTTGCTGGTGTATGCCTGGTTGGGCAATCCATTCGCCTTTTCGATCGGCTGCAGGATGGCGTCCAGGGCGATACTCGGGGCTGAAGTCTGGCTCATAGGTATTATCCTCAATATCAAGCCCAATACTGGTTGGGCAGTTCGGAAAGGTAAACATTGCGCTGAATTAACCGAGTTGGCAATATTAAAAAACTTCCTTTTGGCTTTACTTAAGGTAAACTCTAGTAATTGCTATGGCACGTCGTTATTACCAACTTCCCAGTCTCACAGGACTCAACACTTTCGATGCCTGTGCCCGGCAAGGCAGTTTTACCGCTGCTGCTGCAGAACTCGGTGTTACGCTGGGTGCAGTCAGCCGCCAGGTAAAGGCACTGGAAAACGAGCTGGATTGCGCATTGTTCCAGCGCTTGCACCGCGGTGTCGAACTCACCGCGGAGGGAATCGATCTATTCCAGGTTTTAAGTTCGAGCTTTCAACAAATTGGCAGGCTATGCCAGGAATTCAGAAGCCGGTCACAAAGCCTGGACGTTACCATTGCGGCGACTACCGCTTTTGCGTCGCTATGGTTGATGCCGCGCCTGGGTGGCTTCTGGCAGCAGTATCGTGATATCAATTTGAATCATGCCATTTCGGATAATCCGGGCGACAGCGGCTTCGTCAACGCCGATATACGAATTCGCTATGGCGATGGCGGCTGGCGTGGCGAGCAGGCGGTGAAACTATTTGATGATCGTATCTACCCGGTTTGTGGTCCCGGATTTGCCGCAGATCACCAATGGTTGCAGCCCCGTGAGTTACTGCAGTTTCCGTTGCTTCAGCTGGATAGCGTCGATCCGGCCTGGACCGGCTGGGATGCCTGGATGGCAGAGTGGGACTGCGATAGTTCACAGGCGAACTTTCGTCGCTTCAATAATTACGTGGTTGCGCTGCAGGCTGCCGAGGAAAACCAGGGGATTGTGCTGGGCTGGCATTCGCAGGTCGGGGCGCTGATTCAAAGCGGCAAACTGGTTCGTATCAGCGAGATGGAAATTCCGGCACCGGGTTCCTTTTATCTTACCTGGGACGAAACTCGTCCACTATCCGAAGCTGCGCAACGTCTGCGTGACTGGCTGGTCGCAGTGGGCCAGGAGTTTACTGAGCCGCCGGAGGGCGTCTCCGCTTAGACAGGTAGGCCAGCGCCTTGCTGGTCAGTGTGATTGCCGATTTGAATTTCACGTAGGTCACCTTGTCGAGCCGGGTGACCGCATGCGCACGATCGCAAAACAACATTCCAACCGGGTTGTTGCCGATGAATAGTGACATCAGGAAAAAGCTTTCATGCAGGAAGCTGGCCTTGAACTTGGCTGGCAGCGCGGCCTCGTATTTCTGGTATTCGTCCGGCTCTATCCATATAGACTGGGGTTTACCAAGCAGTGTTTTAAGCACACTTTCCTTGCTGATATCGATGACCAGTGTCTTGATGGGAGAATGTTGATCTATCCCTCTGCCGGCGCGGGTACCGAGCCTGGATTTATCCTTTGACAGCAACATCAATACAACCCGTGTCAGGTGTAAATCGTCATGCAAGTGATTCAGCAGAAGATCCAGCAGCTGTGACTGGGTTGGTTGCGCCGTTTGCAGCAAGGCCTTAACGCGGTTTTCGAATTCATGGCCGCCAGCTTCAAGATCGTCGACGATGGCCGGTTTCGTTTGCACCGGGGCTTCACGATCGGGCAGCATAATCAGGCGAGTCGCAGCGGGCAATACGTCGTCGAACGGGCTGTTGCGTGCAGATTCGATAGCCACTGCCTGCAAATGTTTGTGAAATCCGTCGAGCGACTGGTTCAGGTAAGCCGCACATACCTCTTCGGTTGCTTTCATCGAAGAGTGATACCAGCCTACTTCAGCCTGGTGGGAAACATCGGCTGCAAGTTGAATCAGGCGCGCCTTGCGCCCGGATGGTATGTTCTCGTCGAGCGATTCGGTTACCAGTGCCGGTAAATAGGATTTCGCGGCGTACTGGCGCCCGAGTTCATGAAAATCGAAACCGAAAACGGGTTTCGCACTGTTAGCATCACTTCCCAGCGCACGGAATTTATCCTGGTACTGCTGGTAATGTTCGTGATCGAACAGGCAGGCACAGAATTCACCGATGTTGTGCAGCACTGCCGCACTGCGGACTTCGTAGATAGAGTGGATCCCCTGCAAGGTAATAAAGCGCTCGAGTTGTGCCAGCAGGTGAAAAGTCCGGCTCATCAACTGATGGTAACTCTGCCGCCGTCGCGCGTCCGGATGCGTCTGATCAAGAACCTTGTGCTGCATCACCAGGTCGGCAATGGCACTGTCGCTAAGCAGGCTCAAGGCGGAATGAACCGATTCCACTGGATGCTTGTCACTATCGCGCAGCCTGGAGTTAACTTCGTGATACAGCGATACGCTCATGCCGGGATCGAGCGAGATTATATCTGCCAGGTCGCGAACGGTTTTAGTGTGGTCTTCGAGCGTTTCCAGTGCCCGACGATGAAAGATTTCTAAGGCGGGAACAATTTCATGATGAGAGGATAACCAGGAGGACGCTGCTTGTTCGGTCATCTCTGCCTAAGTTTCCTGTGTGCTACTCAATGATTCCATTTGTTTGCCATGCATATGCTTGATCAGTATTTCGCGGTCAGCTTCGTGCAGGTTTTCGAAATCCAGTGAAATACGATGTTTACCCTGGTCCTGGCCGCGATCCTTTTCTACCAGTACGACCCTGGCAATAATGACAAGCCTGAATCCGGAGGGCAATAGTTTTAATTTCAATTCAACCAGTTCGTCCTGCTCGGGGGCCTGGTCGTCAAAATAAGCAATTCCCTGGGCGCTGAGGTTAACTGACTTTTGTGTCATTGCCTGGTCGTTTTTATCGTCAATGAGTTTGTCAGTGAGACGATCAACCTGTTCTTCCAGCACTCCGAGGTAACGACCCAGTTCCGGCATCTTACTGTCGATTTTGTGGCGATCAGCAATATGTTGTTCAATCTGAAAATTATAGTTGTTGCGTATTGAAAACTCGTGCTCGTTGGTCCAGAAGTCTTCGAGACGATCTTCAATCGTTGCCTTGTCAATACGCTCTAACGCCACGAGGGCTTCGTCTTCGATGCGAAAATAGCGTCGTCTTTCGTCAGTCATGCTAGGTCCTAACCGTCCGGCTGCACAACGTAATCGACGTTTTCCGAGGGCGACTGCCCTGCAATCGGGATTCGGTTACCATGCAGGACGCTGATTTCCACGCGGCGGTTCTTGGCACGATTCTCCCAACTGTCATTGGGTACAATCGGCTCATTGTCTGCCATCGCCCTGATTTCCATGCGCTCGGGATCAACATCACCTTCCTGGATAAAATAATGAACCACGCTTGCTGCACGTGCGGCCGACAGGTCCCAGTTGGAACGGAAACGGCGGGTTTCGATGGGGATGTCGTCGGTATGCCCGGCGATAACAAAGTGCCCGTCACGCTGATTCAGAACGTCCGCAATCTGCTTCAGTATGGGCAGGAATTTCGTTTGCAGCTCTGCGAATCCGGAACCGAAGGAGCCGCGCTCGCGAATTCGTATCAAGACACGGTCGTTATAGGCCTCAACCTCGACCAGGCCGTCACCAATAGCCTCGGACAACTCGTCCTGCAGCTCCTCGGCCTCTGCCTGTGCTTCACGCTGGGCCTTTTGCTGGGCGATCGCCTCGGCTTCGGCTTCGCCCATGCCGCCATCATTGCGTGATTTGGAATCGTTAAAATCGAGATTGGTCTTGGTATCATCGGTGGTTTTTTCACGCATTATTTCGAGCGGCGTTACCTCGGTGGGTGTGCCCGGGCTGTACTGCTTGGCAATGACGCTGGTACCTTTCGGAATCTCGGTAGCTTTAACGATACGCTGCACACCGAAGGCAAGCTTCATCGCACCCGCCACCTGCTTGTACTTGAGTACATCCATTTCCGCGAATGACAACAGCAACACGAAAAAGCACATCAACAGCGCCATCATGTCAGCGAAAGTAGCAAGCCAGGGGGGTAGGCCTTTCTCACATGGTGGGCAATCGCATTCCTCGTTCATCGCAAAGCCCTACTCGTCTTCCTGGCGCTTGCTTTCCGGGAGGTAGGCGTTCAGTAACTGTTTCAAAACGCGAGGATTGGTACCTTCCTGGATACCATTGATCGACTCGAGGATCAGGTCCTTGTTGAGTTTTTCGTATCCACTGATCAGGACTAGTTTTTCCGACAGTGGCGAGGCAAACGCGTTGGCGATTATTGCGCCGTATAGGGTGGTCAATAGTGCGACCGCCATGGCCGGGCCGATTGCAGCGGGGTCCGACATGTTTGCCAGCATCTGTACCAGGCCGATCAGGGTTCCGATCATGCCCATCGCCGGCGCATAGACTGCCATTGCCTTGAACATATCGGCGCCAACGGTGTGGCGTTCGATTGACATGTTGATATCTTTGGCGAGCAATCCCTTGACCACTTCCGGGGCATGACCGTCTATGCACAGGCTGATACCGCGTTCCAGGAAACCGTTGCCGATTTCGCGGCCTTCCAGTGCCAGGATGCCTTCCTTGCGCGCAATATTGGCGAGCTCGACCGATTCATCGATCAGGTTTTGTGGGCGGTCGAGCTTATAAAAGAAACCTTTCAAACCAATTTTGAAAGAGCCGAGGAAATTGGCGATGGTGACGCGCATCAGCGTAACTGCGAAGGTTCCACCCACCACTATCAACAGGGAGGGTGCATTGACAAATAATACGAACGGGCCGCCGAGGCTTATCGCTGTCGCGATAATGATATAGGCCAGTATAAATCCAACAATTGATGCGATATCCACCCAGTTGCTCCTGCTCGCTAACCTGTGATCGTGTAAATTTGGAGTTTAGAGTTGAATTACGACTCTGCTCGTATAGGGGTATCGGTCGACAGGACTAAATCTTTAGCCGCAAGTTGCGATAATTACGGGTTTATAAGACTCCTTTTGAAGCCGTATTGAGGGTCGTTTTATGCTTGTCGGAGTTGACTTGTGGTTAGTTGTCGAGAATCCAACAGGTTGTGGCTTATCAGCCAGCGAATTGCATCGTCGGCGTCATCTTCGAACCAGGCTCTACTTGAGCCAAGCCGAAAACTATATCCCCAGGTATCCATGTCTGTGAACATGCGTTCACGCCCGAATCCTTCGACCTCGTCTGCGAGCAGTATTTGCAGGTAACAAACCGCGTTTTCTTCGGCTTCGTCGCTACCAGCGTTGGTATCAAGCTCTCCGCGCCGTGCAGGGTCAAGGCAGATGAAATGGCAGGCCTCGTGCAGGATGGAATGCAGCGGGGTGTCATCGCGGGCGTACAGGCGATTGTATTTCAGGCCGGCTTCCTGTTCCCCCCAGTAGCTGTGCGGAATGGGTTGGTTAGCGGGACAGTGTTCTAATATCAATCCGAATTCTGCCAATAGCCGGACGAGTCCGGTAGCACCGATGTCGGCAAGGCGCATTACATCCGGGGTGTCAGTCGGCATATGCCTGCAGCAGCTTGCCTATGGTCTGTTGCAGTCGCCACCATTCCTCGACCTTGTATTGCTGCGATTGTTTGCGCGTTCGAATCACCAGGTAGTTTATGGAAGCGCCAAATACGCCTAGAACGCCACCGATGTCGATGTTCGGTTGATGATAAAAAGCACGGATCCGTTTCACTAGCTCCATGCCCCGCTCGCCGCGTATACGCGCCAGCGTATTGGTCAGGTTGTTTTGCTCCGACATTTCCCAGGCCATAATTTCAAGCGCCATCGGGCGTGATTCCAGTGCGGTGACATAGCGGTTGAGCAAGCGTTGCAGGAAATCGGGTAGCGCGATTTCAGCACACTCGGCAGCTGTTTCGGTTAAAATTTCATCCACTTCCCACCACAGGGTGGTGGTTTCCGCGAATGCCAGCAGTAATTCGTCAAAACCGCCAAAATAACGGTAAATCAAGACCTTATCGCAACCAGCCTGGCGCGCAATCGCGTTAATACCAACCGCGGGGTAACCCTGATCGAGCAAAATTGCACCCACCGCATCGAGGATTCGTTGTTCGGTTTGTATCCTGCTTCTGGTCATGTTTTAGCTTTCATCCGACCGTGCTCTTGGATTCCTGCCAGAAGTATTCCATCTGTTCGAGCTGCTGCTGATCCATTTCGATACCGGCGTTCGCCATTTGTTGCTGCACGTAAGCAAAGCGGCGCAGGAATTTTTGATTGGTATTACGCAGTGACATTTCGGCGTTAACCCTGGCGTGGCGAGCGAGATTAATGCAAACAAACATCAGGTCTCCGATCTCGTCGCTGATGGCCCGGCTGTCGCCGGTGCTGAAAGCGTGCTTTAACTCCGCCAGTTCTTCCTCGAGTTTATCGAACACCGGACTTATGTCCGGCCAGTCGAAGCCAAAAACGGCGGCATCCTTCTGGATCTGGCGGGCACGGTAAATGGCCGAGTTGGAGCCAGAGTCTTCACCCAGCTCCGGCCTTGCCTGGTTCGACTTTTCCTGTTGCTTGAGTGTCTGCCACTGTTGTGACAGGGTTTCATCGTTAAACTCCTGATCACGTGTGTCACCGAAAACGTGCGGGTGACGGCGCAGCATTTTATCGGTGATCCCCTGGGCGACATCATCGAAAGTGAACTGGCCCTGTTCTTCAGCAATACGCGCATGAAACACGATGTTAAACAGCAGATCGCCCAGTTCTTCCTTCAGGTTCTGTGTGTCGTCGCGCTCGATCGCGTCGAGCAATTCGTGGGTTTCATCCAGCGTGTAGCCGGCGATCGAAGCGCTGGTTTGACGGATATCCCAGGGACAGCCGTTATCCGGGTGACGTAAATCCTTCATTACCTGGAGCAGGTTTTCAATTGCGCTCATTAGATCTATTGCGTTTGTGTAATTAAAAACCGGATAATACCGGCCTTTTAACAGAATCGCAGCCGCAACCGCCATATGAGCGATAGATCGAATCAATTAAAACATTGGCTGGATCAACTCGGTTATCGGGATTACAGCCTGAGTGCCGCCTCCGAGGACGCCAGTTTTCGTAGTTATCTGAGGCTGGAGGCGGGTGATGGATCGCGGATTGTAATGGATGCGCCACCGGACAAGGAGTCCTGCGGGCCCTTCATCGCGGTCGCACAAAAACTACGTGATGCCGATTTAAACGCGCCCGCAATCATTGCCCAGAACCTGGCCGAGGGATTCCTGGTTCTGACCGATTTCGGACGCAACGACTATCTCTCGCAACTTAACCCGGAAAGTGAAGGTTCGCTATACGCAGATGCGCTCGCGGCCCTGTTGTTGATGCAAAGCCGTATCGATGCCGAAGATTTACCGAACTATGATGAAGCCCTGTTGAACCAGGAGCTCGATCTGTTTCATGACTGGTTTCTTGGCAGACAGCTTGGTATTTCGCTCGACCCGGCGCAGCAGTCGAGCTGGCAGTCGATCAAGCAGGCGCTGGTTGAAAATGCACTGGAGCAGCCGCAGGTATTTGTACACCGCGATTACCATTCGCGTAACCTGATGAAAGTCGACACGCACAATCCGGGGATCCTGGATTTTCAGGACGCGGTTAAAGGGCCGATTACCTACGACCTGGTTTCGTTGCTGCGAGATTGCTACATTGCCTGGCCCCCGGCGCATGTCGATCAGCTGGCACTGGATTATTACGAATCTGCGTGCGTCCACGAGCTGGTTGACGTCAAAGCCGCGCAGTTCATGCGCTGGTTTAACCTGATGGGAATACAACGTCATCTCAAGGCGATCGGGATATTTGCGCGTCTTAATATCCGTGACGGAAAACCGAGATACCTGAAAGATATACCGCGTACGCTCGACTATGTGAACCAGGCCGGTGCCGCGGAAACGTCTATGGTAGGCTTGCTCTCGATCATAGAGCAACTGAAGTTGAACCAGCGCGCAGGAGCGCTGATACCATCTTGAACAAGTTATGAAAGCAATGATCCTGGCCGCTGGAAGGGGCGAGCGCATGCGTCCACTAACGGATACTGTTCCGAAACCCCTGCTCGAAGTGCAGGGCAAACCGCTGATCGTGCATCATCTCGAAGCCCTGTCCCGGGCGGGATTCACCGGGATTGTCGTCAACCTCAGCTGGCTTGGGAATCAGATTCGCGACTTCCTTGGTGACGGAACCAATTTCAATCTTGCTATCGAATACAGCGATGAACCCGAGGCACTCGAAACCGCGGGCGGTATCTTGCAGGCTTTACCGCTACTGGGTGAGCGTTTTATCACCATTAACGCTGACATTTTTACCGACTACGACTTTGCACGGCTACGGCAATTAGACAGCATGGCGCACTTGGTGCTGGTTGAAAATCCGCAACACAATGCAGACGGGGATTTTAGCCTGCAAGAATCGACGGTCGGTAATAACGGCTCGCCGTGCTACACCTTCAGCGGTATTGCGCAGTTCCATAGCAGCTTTTTCGAAGGACTGACACCGGGCAAGCATGCACTCGCTCCGATGTTGCATGTTGCGGCGAGTCAACAACAAGTCACGGGTGAATTGTTCCGTGGAAGCTGGGCCGATATAGGCACCCTCGAACGCCTGCAAGTGTTGAAAGCTTGAAACAAGACCTACTTGAACGGGGTGAAGCTGACTTCGATATCCTTGAGCCAGACTTTGCCACCGCCTTCGAGTGTGAAGTTCAGTTTTAGCAGGTCAGGGTTCTGTTCCTTTTTCAGGTAAAAGGGGATTTCGTAGCTAGCCCAGTCATTGCTGCCTTTGACCGTGTTATTCAAACCCTTGGAAAAAAACTCCCCCTTTCCCGGCAATCGACACCACATTTCCAGGTAGCCCTGTTTTTTAACTGCTTCGGATTTAATTGAAGCCTTGTAAGTCACCAGGCCGTTTTCAATATCACCGGGATCCAGCTCAAACAGCTGAACAGTCACGGATTCATCGGTGTTGATGTGCCATCCCTCGGCGTCAGCGATTATCGAACCGCTGCTTATGGTTGCCTGGGATCCATCGAAGCGCTGAATCAGTCGCGGCGGGCCGGCAGGTTCGGGTGGGGAGAAGAGATTTTTTAACCAGTTCAACATGGGATTACTCCTGCCTCAATATCTGATGTGGATAGTCGTTGCTCAATATTTTCGATGACCGCCTGTTTGTTCAAAACAGGTGTTTAACGAACGTAGTAACCGGAAACGCGCCAGCGCTTGTTATCAAGCATCGGGGTGACGGTTTCAACCGCACTTTTTTTAAACTTGAACCTGGTTTGATACTGCAGTACCACGTACTCACCGTCGGGGGCGCCCGGCAGACTGGTTGCGTAGGTTGCCGAAACTAGCTTACGACTGATCATGGCCCCGAGGGGTTGACGCGCGGCGCTTATCGCTTGTAACCAGTTGTCGGCGCTGACCTGCTGCTTAAACAATGAAGCCGCCTGGTTCCACGAATCCAGGTACTGGCGGCCATCGATCAGGGCGAGCCATTTGCCGGCAGCCTCGTCTGCATCACGGACCTTGGCGTCCGACGCGTAGACGCTCATCGATACCAGGATAAGTCCCAGCAGTAAAAAATGTTTGCTAATGATTTTCATAGCCTTTATCCAGAAACTATTACTACCTGATCACTTGCTAAATCGATGCAACCGGCGTTTAGCTGCTGATCGAAGCTTTCATGGTGCCTTTGACCCGTGGGAATGCGACTTTGTCCGACTTGCTGCGACGCAGGCGACTGCTGCGCAACTGGCCGGCTTCTTCCAGAATCGGGTAGGCGACCGCGGCCTGGTACGAGTTGATGCGTCTGAGGTCCCGCAGCACGTCGAGCTGCATGGCGCTCAGTTGTGAATCGTAATGCGAGTCGTCACGAATTTTTTGCAGGTGATTCGTTACCGCCTTTTTTTCTCGCTTGATGAACTTGTATTTTCTGGCCAGCAATTGCCGCGCCATGGCGATATCGGACGATGTAAAAACGCTCAATGATAACTGGAATGTCGATAACACCGGCCGATAGAGATTATTGATGTCCTTGCGATCCTGCGTCGACATCTTGTTACCAGGGACCAGTTTTTTGCGCAGGATATTGCGAATCAGGTCCCCCGAAATAATGTCGCCGATGTGTTCCAGGTTGGTCGCAAAACTTAAAATTTCATTACAGCGCCTGCTTTCCTTTTCACCGAGTGTTTCGCGCGCCAATGCAGTCAGGTAGCGTTTCACGTTATCGTAATACTGGTTTACTACCTGATCCATCTTGCGACTACGCTTCGCCAGCTGGTGGTCGTTCTTCTTGAGCGCAATAAAAGAATTGCGGAACATGCGTTCAACGACTTCTCCCATACGCAAAACCTCGCGTTCGGCATTGACTAAAGCCACCAGGGGCGTTTCGAAGGCACCGCGGTCAAGATCCCTGGGTTGCATCTCGTCAATCACTTTCTTGTCTTCGGGAATCATGCGCGCGGTGAGAGCAACCATGTGGTTGATCAGGGGAAAGCAAAGTACTGCCAGAGTGATATTGAAAAGCATGTGAAAGTTTGCGATCTGGCGTGCATGGCTGATCTCAAGCGGTGAGAGCTCGTTGGCGATCATACCGACGAAAGGTAACGCGATCACGACACCACATATTCTAAACAGCAGGTTTCCCAATGGTGGTTGCCTTGCTGTACGGTTGGCGCCGAGGGTGGCAATCAATGGTGGAATCGCACCGCCGATATTGGCACCCAGTATAAAGGCGAAGGCGACGGTGATGTCCAGCGACTTGGTGCTGGCGAGTGCGATCACGAGCAAAACAGTTGCGAGGCTCGAATGCGATGCCCAGGCAATAATCGCGCCGAAAATCACGGCCAGTATCAGGTCTTCGCCGAGGGCGACAAATATCTGCTGGATGATTAAAGATTCGCGCATCGGTAGCGAGGCCGTAACGATCAGCTTCAGCGCTAGCAGCATCATGCCAATACCCAGCAGCAGGCGTCCGATGTCGCGCGTGCGTCCCCCCGGAGAGTATGTAAACAAAGCTACGCCCAGGGCAATCAGTAGTGGTGACAGGGCCGATAGGTCGAAGGTTAGAACCTGCGCCACGAGGGTGGTGCCGACATCGGCTCCAAGCAGTATCGCAAGTGCGGTTGCGGTGGTGAGGATACCCTGGCCGCTAAACGATGATGTCAGCAAGGCGGTGGCACTGCTGCTTTGCAACAACATGGTCACGCCAATACCGGAGAAGAAGGCTTTGAAACGATTATTCAGGCTGGCCCCTAAGGCGCTACGAATTTCGCTACCCCAGCTTTCGGACATGCCAACCCTTACCATGCGCAAGCCCCACAATAGGAGGGCGACGCCACCTATCAGGTTGATCAGAATGCCACTTCCGCTTATGCCTGGACTCCTACAATCAGCTATTTACTGATTGTTTAATGTAAACTTTAAACATTAAATAATAGCAGAATAATGAATACTTATTTAGCGAATGATTTCCGGTTTCCTGATTAAATGCTGGTCCGGCAGGGAGCATAGATCAGCTGCCGGGGGCAAGAAAATTGTTTTCGCCAACGGATGCTATAGGTTTGACGGATAGTCAGGTATAAGCTGAATTGATTGGCCGGGAGCGCTATGTACTTAATGCGCTTCCCCGATAAAGTGACAGCAATGAATTATTGCCGGATTCAGGGAACCCGCTTAACGATAACGCAGTGAGAAGTCGATCGCGCGCAGATTTTTGGTGAGCGCGCCGATGGAGATAAAGTCAACGCCGGTTTCAGCGTATTCGACAAGGTTTTCCAGGTCGATATTACCCGAAGCTTCGAGTTCGATATGTCGATTATTGAGTTCGACCGCGCGCTGCATTACGGGAATAGAGAAATTATCGAGCAGGGCACGCTCAACCCCGGCGTCAATCGCCTGTTGCAATTGCTCCAGGTTTTCAACCTCGACCTCGAGAAACTTATCCGGGTGAATCTGGCGCGCACGTGATACGGCACGGGCAATTCCGTCGCTGGCAGCAAGGTGATTTTCCTTGATCAAAAAGGCATCGAACAGTCCGATGCGATGATTACTGCCGCCGCCGCACAGCACCGCATACTTTTGTCCGTAACGGAGTTGAGGGATGGTTTTACGAGTGTCGAGAATTTTACAGTCGGTGTGTTTTATTTTGTCGACGTAGCTTCGTGTCAGGGTTGCAGTTCCGGAGAGCGTCTGTAAAAAATTCAACGCGGCGCGCTCGGCGGTAAGCAGACCACGTGCCGGGCCCGAAACCTCGCATACAACAGCATTCGAGGTCACCGCATCACCGTCCTGCGCTTGCCATCGGATGTTAATCCTGTCATCGCATTGACGAAAAACCTCGTCGAACCATTGGCAGCCGCAGAGTACCGCGTCCTCGCGCACCAGCAGCTCGGTTTCCAGCAGCGTGTTTGCGTCGATCAACTCTGCACTGATATCGCCACTGCCGACATCTTCATCGAGCGCGTTGGCGGCCTGGTTGATGATCATTTGATAAAAATCCAATGTTTATACCTCGTACTCTTCTCGACGTAATTCCTGGGCCGCGTCGAGATAAGCGTTGATTACCACCGCCTCGGGGACCGCACCGAGGTATTGTCCGCTGCGGCGATCGACTACCGCGATCGCCTCGCCGATATAGCTGCGCATGAATTCCATTGCTTCCCAGATGCTGGTTGCCTCGTGAAATTCACCTCCCCGCTGGAGATCGATAGAACCAACCGTCTCGTTGTCATCCTGCCCTTGCAATTGATGTTGTAAAACATGGCCCAGGTAGCGGTTGTCATCATCGACAACCACTGCAGTCGAGGTCGACTTTGCAGCCATTTGCGCGCGTAAAACACCCAGGTCGGCGTTTTGCGAGACCACCGGAAGTGACTCGGTCACAAAGGCCGCCACCTTGCGATGCATAAGGTAGGCACGTTCGCGTCCCATCGAAAGATCGATACCTCGTGCGGTGAGCTGACTATCGTAAAGTGAACGCCCATACCATCTAAAAGCGATCAGGTTGGCAAACACGATAGCGACCATTGCAGCGATCGTGATTTCGTAGCTGCGCGTGAACTCGAATACGAACAGCAGCGCGGTCATCGGTGCGCCGATTACCGGACTCATGACCGCGACCATGCCACAAACTGCATAGGCCGAAACCCCGGAATAATCACTTAACAATAATTCGGGGACCAACAGTGCGAACAGGGCACCAAACAGGACCCCGATCAACAGCGCTGGAAATATGACACCACCGGCAAATCCGAAACCGATACAAAGAACCGTAACCAGCAGCTTTGCGACCAGGATCAATAGCAATGCATCGGCGCTGTAGGTGCCACCCAGCGAAGCCAGGCGGAAAACTTCCTGTCCGGCACCCAGCACTTCCGGCACCTGCAAGGTTACCAGCGACACCACGAAGCCTGCAGCCATCGGCTTGAAGGCCGCGGGCACTTTTATTCGCCGTGATAATTGCGCTGCCTGCTGTAGTAGTTTCATGAAAACGACAGCAAGCACGCCGCAGGCGATACCCTCGATTGCAAACAGGAAGAACTCAACGCCGCGAAAACTGCTTTCAAAACTGATCAGGAATAAAGGCGGGTGTTCGAAAATAACGTTCGCGACGAGGTATCCACAGGCGCTGGCAACGGTTACCGCGGCGAACATGCGTAGTGAGTAATGACGCAGAATAACTTCATGAGTGAAGATCAGGGCCGCGATCGGGGCGTTGAAGGCTGTCGAAATTGCCGCGGCAACGCCACAGGCAATAGCGATGTTGCGTACGTCGCGCAGGCCGAACGGCAAACGATTGCAGACCTGGCCAACCAGCGTGCCGAGGTATACCAGTGGTCCGTACTGCCCGACCGAGGCGCCGCAACCCAGGGATAAAATGGCTGCTATGGTAGTTGTTACCCCGGCCACCGGTGGAGGCAGGCGTTCATGTAATTGCACCGCGTAAATTGTATCGGGCGGTCCGAAGGAGTTATTCTCGCTTACCCCGAATTGCAGGATAAGACCCACTACCAGGCCACCGATAGTTAGTACCGCGATCGTGATCAAGCCGAGATGGCCACCTTCCATATGCGCTCGGCTGGATGGGCTGACGTAGAGAATATCGGTTAGATAACGTACCAGCTCGACGAAACCGATGGTTGCAAACGATGCAATCAATCCCACCACCAGGCCTACTAGCGATATCGCCAGCATGCGCTGCATCGTTTGCTGTGGCCTGGGTTTCATACTGAAAGCTTAGTTCAACCAGGCATCGAATTCTTTCACTTCGATCAGCGTCGGACGGTCAGCCTTGAAAGCCGCTTTAACGGCATCGGTAAGACTTTGCGCGCTGTCGATTTTGAGTGCATGGCAACCACAGGATTGTGCCAGGGCGATAAAATCCGGATTGATCCCGGTGACCCCCACCAGCTCGATGTCACGTAGTTTCATATCGTCCTGGATTTGCTTTAAACCGTCGTTGTTCCAGAGGATTATGGGCAGTGCCAGCCCGAGTTCAGCTGCGGTGACCAGTTCCTGCACCGTGAACATGAAGCCGCCGTCACCGGCGAAGGTGACCACGGGCTTATCCGGCAAGGCGAGCTTGGCGCCAATTGCATCGGGTAGCCCGCAACCCAGCGTGCAGTAGCCGGCCGGGTAATGCCAGAGCCTTGGCTTCGGCACGTCAAATGCGAATGATCCCGTGTAAACCAGCTGGCAGATATCTCCCATAACGACAGTGTCGGACGGCAGCGCAGCCCGCAGGACATCGAGGGTCTTGCAGTGCCGAACCTCGCTTTCACTCAGGTTGTCACGAATTTCCTGTCTCAAACCGGCAACCTCGGCGACGGTTTCAGCACGGGCTTTGACTTCCCCGAGTTGTCGGGCGATCGCCTCGGTAGTGGTTTTGGCGCCACCGATGATTGCCACCTCGGCCGGGTAAAGGTCGTTCATTTTGCGCGAATCAAGATCGATACGGATTATTTTGCCGTTGATTTCGAGCGTTTCAACAAAGCTGTCGACTTCGGATAACTCGGTGCCAACCGCGAGCACGACGTCGGCATTTTTCAGGTATTGCTGGACTTCACCGCGCACCGTACCCGCGCTCAGGGAAAGCGGATGTGAATCATCGATGATACCCTTGCCGGCGTTACTGCCGATGACGGCAGCACCTAGTTTTTCCGCGATCCCGGTGATTGCGTCGCTGGCCAGCCAGGCGCCACCGCCGACACAGATCATCGGCTGCTTTGCCGCGCTTAAAAGCTCGCAAGCGCGTTCTATTTTCTTTGCCGTTGGTGCCGGACGCGCGGGTAACTCGACAGCCTCCCATTCGCCACCCGCCGGCATCGCCAGTACGTCGATCGGAATTGCGATATGTACCGGCCGCGGGCGTTCGCTGGAAAATACCGAAAATGCTTTCGCGATCAGGCCGGGGACCTCTTCGGGTGTCATCGCGCATGCGGAAAACGCGGTGAGCGGCGCCGTGGTGTCCGTCAGGCTCGGAACTTCGTGCAGGCAACCCCATCCCTTGCCCAGGGTGTAACTGGCCGCATCGCTAGAAAGCATCAACACCGGGATACTGTCGGCGTAGGCCTGGCCGATTGCGGTGAGGGCATTGGTAACGCCCGGTCCGGAGATCACCAGTGCAATCCCGGGTCGGCCGGAAGCGCGCGCGTAACCATCAGCCATAAATCCGGCGCCCTGTTCATTACGCGCCTGTATGTGCTGAATATGGCTCTGATTAAGACCCCTGCAAAAATCCAGCGTGTGCACACCGGGTATGCCGAATATTGTATCGACGCCGTATGCTTCAAGCAGTTTTATCGTCGCTTCGCCGACATTGAGATCACTGCTGCTATTCATTTTCGTCCTCTAGTCCAAAGCTGAAAGAATTTTTTCACCGATCTGGCCAGTTCCGGCCTGGCCTCCGAGGTCTGCACTGATGACACCCGCCTGCAGGCAATTATCCACGGCGCATTCGAGACGCTGAGCCAGGTCCTTGCGCTGCATGCTGTATTCAAACAGCATCGCGACGCTAAGGATAGTGCCGATCGGATTGGCAATCCCCTGGCCCGCGATATCGGGTGCCGTGCCGTGCACCGGCTCATAAATTGCCGGTTTACCGGAATTCAGTCCCTGCAATGAAGCCGAGGGTAGCATGCCAAGTGACCCTGCATAAGTCGCGACCAGGTCTGAAGCAATGTCACCGAAAATATTATCGGCGAGCACCACGTCGAACGCGGTTGGACACTGCATCATTTGATAAAGCGCGTTATCGGTGTACAGATGTTCGAGTTCGATATGCGGATAGTCGTTTCCCACTTCGGGTCCGATACCGTCCCCGGGTAGCACCAGTAGTTTGAATGGATCGGCCATGCCTTTATTCCAGCTCGTCAGGGCGCTAGCTTATAGTCGAATCAGCGTCAGGTAAATTCGGTTTTACAGCTTTTGCAAACAGTCGAGGTAGCCAGCCTCGTCGGGGGCCTGGTTATTGCGTTGGGCGTTCCAAAGTGCCTGCCCGAGACACTCCATCATGGTGTGTTCGGCTTCATGTTGGCCTTTAGCCGAAACCAGTTTTTGATAGACGACCTTGATCCCCGGGGGTCGATCCGTGCCAGCCTGCTCGCGCAACGCGATATGCATTCCCATGTGCAGAAACGGGTTGGTCTGACCCTGGTCTGGAGTAAAGTCCTGTTGCCTGACCTCAGCATCGGCCTCAAGCAGAGAGTGGTAGTCGGGGTGGGCCTCGATAACGTCAGCGATCAAGGCCTCCATCGGCTCAAGCAGCATTTTCTGCTGCATTTTTTGCCAGACGTCGAAGTAAACCTGGCGCACTTCATCTCGCGACTGAAACATATTAAACCTTACCTACTCAATGTTCTTTTGCTTGAATTCGCATAGGTCTTCGATTATGCAGCTGCCGCATCGCGGCTTGCGCGCAATGCAGGTATAGCGTCCATGCAGGATCAACCAGTGGTGGGCGTCGAGTTTGAACTGGTCGGGTACAAATTTAAGCAGTTTCTTTTCTACCACAAGCACGTCTTTGCCGGGTGCGATACCGGTGCGATTGGAGACCCGGAAAATATGCGTATCGACCGCGATCGTGGGATGACCAAAAGCGACGTTTAACACCACGTTGGCAGTTTTACGCCCAACCCCGGGTAATTTTTCCAACGCCACCCGGTCTTCAGGCACCTGCGATTCATATTGCTCGATCAGGATCCGGCAGGTGGCGATGATGTTTTTGGCCTTGGTATTGAATAACCCGATGGTCTTGATGTATTGCTTGATACCGTTTTCACCGAGCGCCAGCATTTTTTCCGGGGTATTCGCCACCGGGTACAGTTGCGTGGTAGCCTTATTGACGCTGATGTCGGTTGCCTGTGCCGAAAGCAGCACTGCAATTAATAGTTCGAAATTAGAACGGTATTCAAGTTCCGAGCGCGGCGCCTGGATATGTTCGCGCAGGCGGCTAAAGATTTCATATCGCTTTTGCGGGTTCATACCGTCTCGGGCGCCGCTTCTATAATCTCCTGTTTTTCCCGTGGCCGCAGATCCAGCCAGTTCTTGACGACAATCAGGGCCGCCAGGCCGAAGAAAGCGCCTGGCGGTAAAATCGCGAGCAGGAATCCAGGGTAGTCCTCGTTGAACTGGATTTGCAGCGTCTGGGCACCGTCACCGAACATCAGTTCAGCGTTGGCGAACAGCGTGCCGAAGCCGATAACTTCGCGCAACGCCCCAAGCAATGCCAGCACTACCAGGAACCCCAGTCCCATCATCAGTCCATCGAGCGCGGCAGGTCCGACCGGGTTGCGGGACGCGAAACCCTCGGCGCGACCGATAATTGCACAATTGGTGACAATAAGCGGAATGAAAATGCCGAGCACCAGGTAAAGGTCATAAAACAGGGCTTGCATCGACAGTTCTATTATCGTCACTACGGACGCGATGATCAGCACAAATACCGGTAGCCTGACTTCCTTGCGCACGAAACCGCGGATCAATGAAACGATCGTGTTTGAAAGTACCAGCGTGATCAGCGTGGCAATGCCGAGACCTATGCCGTTGACAACCGTACTGGTTACCGCGAGCAACGGACAAAGTCCGAGCAACTGCACCAGTGCAACATTGTTGCCCCAAAGCCCGTCACGGGTAATTTCGCGTGAAGTCGTCATTGTTTAAAAATCATATCAGCGTTTTGTTGATAGTACAGCAGCGTGTTGCGCACTGCCGTAACCACCGCCCGCGGTGTGATAGTCGCACCGGTAAACTGGTCGAACTCACCGCCGTCGCGTTTTACGCGCCAGCCGGAAGGGTCTGGATTAGTGAGCGATTTACCGTCGAAACTTTTGATCCATGGTGACTTCCTGATCTCGACGGCGTCACCCAGTCCCGGGGTTTCAGCATGTTTGACCACGCGTACCCCTGCCAGCTTGCCGTTGCTGTAGACCCCGACCAGTAAATGTATCTTGCCGTTGTAACCATTGGGCGCGATGCTATTGAATATTGCCGCGGCAGGATCTCCGTCAAGGCGCGCGCGGTAGACGATCGAAGCCGCATCAGTGCCAAGCAGGGGAGAGGCAGGCAGTTCCAGTATATCCTCCGCAATATCGTTATCGAGCTTATCCCTGGGTAGCAGCGCATAAAGGTTACGCAACAATACCTGGCGCTCGTTTTCGATAATTGCTTCCCGGGAGCTATACTCCGTAAACGCGACCAGGGTTGTGCCGGCGACTGCGAATAGCCATAGAAATATCCCCGAAATAAGAATCTGCCGCCGGCTGATCGTAATCATTTTTCGCCATATACCCGTGGCTGCGTGTAATAGTCGATCAGTGGTACACACATGTTCGCTAGCAACACGGCGAATGCGACGCCGTCGGGATAACCACCCCAGACACGGATGATATAAATCAGACAGCCGATCAGCAGGCCATAGTAAATCCGCCCGCTATCGGTGGTGGCGGCGGTAACCGGGTCGGTAGCTATGAAAAAGGCGCCGATTATGACTGCGCCCGAGAGCAGGTGAAACAGGGGTGAATTGTAGGTTTCAGGGTTGACCAGGTAGAACAGCAGGGACATTACGAGTACGGCACTTAGCAATGCAACCGGAATATGCCATCGGATTGTCCGCGACGCCAGCAGCCACAGCCCACCGATGAACCACCAGAAGGCTATCCACTCCCAGCCCTTGCCGCCATATTCCCCGAATACCGGTGACAGTCGAATCTCGCCGACGGTGATGCCCTGTGCAACAGCGGTTTTGACCTGGTCCAGCGGGGTTGCCGAACTCAGCGCATCCCACTGCTGAATATCGGCACCGCCGAAAGTGTAAGCCAGTGCCTCCTTTAGACTCAGGGTTTCACCGCTCACCGAGCTCGGTAAATACCAGGTTGTCATTTCCCGTGGAAACGAAATTAACAGGACCACGTAACCCACCATGGCAGGGTTGAAAGGGTTGAACCCGAGTCCACCGTACAGATGTTTTCCGGCTACCATGGTGAAACCGATACCGACCAGTACCAGCCACCAGGGAGTGTGCATCGGCAGACACAACGCGAACAACCAGGCCGCCACTACCGCGCTGAAATCGGTCAGGTGTGGCATTACCGGTTTGGCGCGTAATTTCAGGATGCCTGCCTCGAACGCCAGTGCTAACAGCACCGCGAGGCAAATATTAATGATGACACCGGGCCCGAAATACCAGGCATATGCGATCGTGCCGGGCAGCAGGGCAACGATGACCTGGATCATCAGGCGTTTGAGCGTACTGCCCTGGGCAACGTAGGGCGACGAGACGATGACGTTGGCCAAAACTAGTCTTCCTGCGCCAGTTTCTTGCGCGCCTTGACCCTGTCCAGTGCGGCCTGGACCGGGTCTGCCTGGGGTTTTCCATTGCCGGCCCCGGCTTTTTTCTTTTGCAGGGCCTCGCGTTTCAGCCGTCGCCGCTCTTCATCTTGCTGTTTTTTCAACAGCAGTCGCTTTTCACGAAACTCGAATCTAAGGCGTGCGCGATCGGACTTGAATTGTGCCTTTCGCGTCGCGCGAATTTCACTTTTGGCGGCACGATAGTATTGCACCAGCGGAATTCTGCTCGGGCAAACCGTAGAACAGCAACCGCATTCAATACAGTCAAACAGGTGAAATTCCCGGGTGCGCTCGTAGGCTTTGGCACGCGCATGCCAATAGAGTTGCTGGGGTAACAATTGTGCCGGGCATACCTCGGCACACTTGCTGCAACGGATACATTCATCGTGGTAGCCCGGTGATTTCGGAATGGTTTCCTCGCGCATCACCATGATGCAGTTACTTGCCTTAACAATCGGAACATCGCTACCGGAAAGCGCAAATCCCATCATCGATCCACCCATGACCAGGTGCCCACTGGCTTCATGCTGATAACCTCCGGCGAGTTCAATCAGGTGGTTGATCGGTGTGCCCAGTCGAGCCTCCCAGTTCCCGGGGTGCGCAATATTGTCGCCGGTAATTGTGACCACGCGGGAGATCAGGGGTTCGTCCATTTCGAGTGCACGCGTGATGGCAGCGCAAGTACCGACATTTTGGCAGAAAATACCAATATCAAACGCCAGCTGACCATGTGGCACCTCTTTCCCGGTCAGAATCTGGACCAGTTGTTTTTCACCGCCGGAGGGATAAATCGTCGGAATCGGAATAATTTCAGTGTCTGGCAGAGGATGCTCGGCCAGCGCCTTCGCCATGGCCGCGATAGCTTCCGGCTTGTTATCTTCAATTGCGATATACGTGGTTCGTGGTGCCAGGATTCGCTGCAGGTAGCCGCTGCCACGAATCACTTCGGCCGCGTTGAAGCGCATCAGGATATCGTCGCAGGTAATATAGGGTTCGCACTCGACCCCGTTGATGATCAAGGTGTCTATACCCTGCACCTTGCCGCGCGACAACTTTGGCGAGGTCGGAAAAACCGCACCGCCGAGTCCGACGATGCCGGCGCGACAAATCAGCTCGATCAATTCAATGGGCGCCAGGCTCTCGAGGTCTGCCGGGTTTGGCTCGACGCCCTGGTCATCGCCATCGACGTCGATGACGATACAGGTATCGATTTTCCCCGACGGGTGTGCCACCGGGTAGTTTTCTATTGCTCTGATGGTACCCGAGGTCGGCGCGTGTACTGCGGCGCAAATCAACGCGGAATCCGAGGCGATTACCTGGCCCTTCAGCACCCGCTCACCGATCTCGACCCGGGGCTTATTGTGATCACCGATGTGTTGCCTTAACGGCAGGAACAGGCGTTCGGGTAAAGTTGCCTGTAGTAATCCTCGTTGCAGCGACTTGGCTTTATGTCCGTCGAGCCGCAGGCCACCGTGAAAATGATGTAGCTTAAGCATCCTGTACTAGTTCCAGCGGGTCTAACGGTGCCGGCCATTTCCAGTCGTCGATGGATTGCTCGGTGGGAACCATGTCGATGCAATCGACCGGACAGGGGGGCAGGCAGAGTTTGCAGCCCGTGCACTCGTCGGCAATCACCGTGTGCATTTGCTTGGCTGCGCCGAGGATGGCGTCGACCGGGCAGGCCTGGATGCAGAGCGTGCAACCAATACATATTTGCTCGTCAATCACCGCCAGCAGAGGAATTTCAAGATGCTCACCAAGCTCTGCGTTGAGGTCGAGCACCTCGGTATCGAGCAGGTTGGAAAGTGCAACGATTGTCGCCTGTCCACCCGGGGGGCATTGATTGATGGGTGCTTCTCCGTTTGCGATGGCCTCGGCATAGGGTCGGCAACCCGCGTAGGTGCATTGTCCGCATTGAGTCTGCGGCAGCAGTGCGTCGATTTGATCGACGATCGGATTGCCTTCAACCTTGAAACGTATCGCCGCGTAGCCGAGTACCAGGCCAAATACTCCAGCCATCAGGCTGATGGTTAAAATTGCGACAAACACGGTTTAGACCTTGACCAGGCCGCCGAGCCCCATGAAGGCCAGCGACATCAGTCCCGCGGTAACAAGGCCGATCGCTGAGCCCCTGAACGGGGCTGGCACATCGGCGACATTGATGCGCTCACGCATGGCTGCGAACAGGATTAATACCAATGAGAAGCCGAGCGCGGCTCCGAAACCATAGACTACTGATTCGAGAAAACTGTTTTGCTCCTGGACATTAATCAGCGCCACGCCCAGCACCGCGCAGTTGGTGGTTATCAGCGGTAAAAAAATACCAAGCACGTTGTAAAGCAGCGGGCTGGTTTTGTGCACCACCATTTCGGTGAAATTGACGACGGCGGCAATTGCGATAATGAAGGCGATAGTGCGCAGGTACTCGAGATCCAGCGGTGACAGGATCCAGTTATTGATCAGGTAACTCAGTATTGCCGACAGGGTCAGTACGAAAGTTGTTGCCGCGCTCATACCGATGGCGGTCTCGACTTTGCGTGAGACACCCATAAACGGACAAAGCCCGAGGAATTTGACCAGCACGATGTTGTTGACAAACACCGTGCCAATTAAAAGTAACAGGTATTCTGACATCGTCGAATTATAAGGCCTGGAACTTGTGAAAAATACCGATATTACCCGAGGTCTTTATTAAATTGACTAATGCTTGCTCAGTCGGCGAACTCGCCGGCTTCAAGATCTTCGGCCTGCTCGATGAAGCTTTCAATGGTTACTGTTTTTTTCAGATGCCAGTTTAGCGAACTGAGGCTGTTCTGGTATCTCGCAGATGAACTGAAATCGTCCAGCATGGCCCTCAACTCCGGGCTTTGCAGGATCGAGGGTACCGCGATGGGACTTGCAATCAGGATGGCCAGTAAAATGCTGCGGTTTCGTTTTAAATGCGATATATGGACCAGGTAGAGTACGACCGCACCCGGGATGATCAGCAGGTGCCAGCCAAAGCGAAACAGCGTCGCCGGCCAGTTCGCAGTGAACAGGTAGCTCAGTTCGTAGGTAAAAATCGATGCGAAGTAATAAAGCAGGTAAACCAGGCATACCGAGGTAACCAGTTGCCTGATTTCCCATCGATTGACCAGCAGGCGTTCGAGTATCGATAACGCGAGCACGAAAACACCAATCGTCAATACGCTTTCTCGTAACACGTGCTTGAATAATTCGCTCCATTTGAAACTGGTGTAGGAGTTGAGAAAAAATTCGAGACCGCCAACAAACAGGCAAATCAGGACAAGTATGACCGTCCAGTAAGCATGCCCGAACAGGTGGCTGCTTTTACCCTTGCCGGCCAGGGAACGGGTCGCGGAAACTGCATAATTGCGCGGTAACAGTTGCGCCTGGATACGACCGATTTCGAGGTTTAACGGTAACTTCTCAGTGACCAGTGAATCCACCCGCCTGTTGTCGATGCGAGTCGGGTTTACCTCGGCCAGGTTGACCAGTTCAAGCGAATTCTCACCGTAGCGTATTATCTTAAGGTGATGTGGTGCAACGGTTGGATCAGAAAGAATGATATCGTTATCCAGGGCACGCCCGATCGTGGTTACCTCGGCATCGATTTGTTCATATCGATGCAATCCCCGGGTGTTGATTTCGAGTATCAGGGCTTCCATTCGGATTGCTCCAGGAATTTTTGAATCAGCGGCAGGGTTGACGAGTAATCAACGCCCGTCATAATCAGTGTAATGAAAAATCCCTGGTTTTTATGGCCCGTGAGGGCCGCTGTAAAAAGAACATCGCTCATGCCCTTGTATTCGACGTACTCTCGTCGACATAGATTACCTTTAAGTTCCTGCGCGGAGACCTCGACAAACCAGGTGCGGCAATTGAAATTGCTGACGATGTCGCGATCGATTTTTGAGTCGATTTGATCCTTGTTCAGATTTTCATAGAGGTTATAAAACTGGATCGCGTTGAGATCTTCCGATTCGAGCCAGAAATACTCGTAGGTCAATTCGCCAACGAACTTGTTGTCTACATCCAGATAGACGTGGTTCTTGTTGGCGCAACGAATCTGGTAACGTTTGTAGCGCACAATGGTGCTGAGCTTGGCGCTATTGTCCCAGCAACGCACGGTTGGCGAGATGATGCCGGGTAAATTGAACTGGCGCAGGTCGAGTTTCGGCCAGTCGTTCTCCAGCAATTGCTCAATGTAGCTGTTTTCGTAAGCCAGCACCTGCCGCGCGACTTCGAGCTTGAGATCTTGGTCGCTGCTGAATGCATCGGTATTCGACTGCTCGATCAAGTCATTTAAAAATTTTGACGGTACAATAAAACTGATGTCATTACGCGCGGTGGCGACGTTGATGCCGATGACTTCACCCTGGTCGTTGAAGGTGGGACCGCCGCTCATGCCCGGGTTCAGACTCCCCGAGAACAGGATACGACTATCATCGGTCTGGTTTAAAATTCCGCCATTGGTGCCAACCGCGATAGTCAGTCCCAGGTCCAGTGGATTCCCCATCGCGTAAATCGGTGCTCCGCGTGGCGGCAGCGGACTCATCTTGATCGCTTCGCCAATGGGCTTGTCGGCACCGAGCAGGGCAAGGTCACGGGCAACGTCGAGACCCAGCAACTCTAACTCGCCTTCCTGTCCGTCCTTGCCGACGTAAGAAATGTAAAACAGCTCGGGTTCGAGGATGACCTGGCCGACAACGTGGTAGTTGGTCGCGACCTGGCTACCGTCACCGACGATAAAACCCGATCCGATACTGGATTTCTTGCCGGTTTCACGATTGAGCACGCGGACCTGGAATACGCGCTCCTGGTTGAGCTGGTAGATTTGCTTGGAGTCGATCGCATGCGTAGGCGATGCGGCGATGCCCGCGAGCAAGAGGCTGGCTGCAATCAGACGTGAAAACAACTAGCTGACTCGCATTCCCGGTTTAGCGCCCGAGTCCGGGCTCAGGATGTAGAGTTCGGTTTCACCGGAACCGGCTGCCAGCACCATGCCTTCGGAAATACCAAAGCGCATCTTGCGCGGGGCCAGGTTGGCAACCATCACCGTGAGCTTGCCTTCCAGGTCCTCGGGTTGGTAGGCGTTGCTGATTCCGGCAAACACGTTGCGGGTCTCGCTACCGATATCGAGGGTGAGCTGCAGCAGCTTGTCGGATTTTTCGACGCGTTTGGCGGCGACGATTTTTGCAATACGGAAATCCAGTTTGGCGAAGTCGTCATAACCGATCTCGGTTGCGATGGCTTCGATCGATGGGTCGCTCGAGGTTTGCTGCATTTTCTGCTCCGTGGCGAGGTCTTCTTTTGTCGCCTCAATCATGCGTTCGATAAATATCGGCTCGATTCGGGTCATCAGGGGTTTGAATCGATTAATACCGTGATCCAGCAGGTTGTCGCCAAGGTCGGACCAGCCGAGATTTCCGGCAATGAGGAATTCCTCTGACTGCGCCGCCAGCTTCGGCAAAACGGGTTTCAGCAAAATGATCAACTGACGAAAGCAATTCAACCCGATGCTGCAGACATCCTGTACCTCGGACGCACGCGCCGGGTCCTTGATGGCTACCCAGGGCTGTTTTTCGTCTATGTACTGGTTGACTTTATCCGCCAGTGCCATGATGTCGCGCATGGCCTTACCGAATTCGCGGTTCTCATAATAATCGGCAATCGGTTCTGCGGCTGCGAGAATTTTTTGGCTCAAATCTTCGCTGGAGAGTTTGGCGGCAAGCTTGCCATCAAAGCTTTTGTTAATAAATCCGGCGCAACGACTGGCAATGTTCACCAGTTTGCCTACCAGGTCAGAATTGACGCGGGTTGTGAAATCCTCGAGATTCAGGTCGATGTCGTCGATCCCGGGACCGAGCTTGGCGGCAAAGTAATAGCGCAGGTATTCGGGATTCAAATGTTCAAGATAAGTGCGAGCCATGATAAAGGTGCCGCGCGACTTTGACATTTTTTGTCCATCCACGGTCAGGAATCCATGGCAATAAACCGCAGTCGGCTTGCGGAAACCGGCGCCATGCAGCATCGCTGGCCAGAACATGGTATGGAAGCGAGCGATATCTTTGCCAATGAAATGGTAAAGCTCGTGCTTGCTATCGGCATTCCAGTATTCATCGAAGTCATGCCCGGTCGCCTTGCACCAGTGTTTGAAACTGGCCATGTAACCAATCGGTGCGTCCAGCCAGACGTAAAAATATTTACCCGGCGCGTCCGGGATTTCGAAACCCCAGTAGGGCGCGTTGCGCGAAATGTCCCAGTCCTTGAGACCTTCATCGAGCCATTCGTTCATCTTGTTGGCGATTTCGGTTTGCACGTGCCCGGCGGCGAACCAGGCTTTGAGCATGTCTTCAAAGTCTTCCAGTTTGAAGAAATACTGTTCCGAATCCTTTTCGATCGGGGTTTCCCCGCTGACCACCGATACTGGATTTTTGAGCTCGGTGGGATCATAGGTAGCGCCGCAGTTTTCACAATTGTCACCATACTGATCGCCGGCACCGCAGTTAGGGCACTCACCCTTGATAAATCGATCCGGCAGGAACATTTCCGCTGTCGGGTCATAAGCCTGTGAGATGACGCGCGTTCGGATATGCCCGGCTTGTTTCAGCCGGGTATAGATGTACTCGGCGAAAAAGCGATTCTCGTCGGAATGGGTACTGTAGTAATTATCGAAAGCGACGCCAAAATCGGTAAAGTCCTGCAGGTGTTCCTTGTGCATGCGTTCAATTAATGCTTCCGGGGTAATCCCTTCTGCCTGCGCGCGCAGCATGATTGGCGTGCCATGGGCATCATCTGCGCACACGTAGATGCATTCGTGACCGCGCAACCTCTGAAAACGTGCCCAGATGTCGGTCTGCACGTACTCGAGCATGTGGCCGATATGGATCGGACCATTGGCATAAGGCAGCGCGCTGGTCACCACGATCTGGCGGGATTTGGAACTCATCGAATCGACTGGCCTGGTTAAAGCGACGTATTTTAGGTGCTGTACCAGGCGCTGTATAGAACATTCACATAAAAACTAAGTGATATTTCTTGACCGGCTCGGGTAAAATGCGCGCTCGATTCAGAAACCCTGAAAATAGATACTTTAAGCATGGCAATCGAAAAATCGCAGATTGAAACGAAGCTGGGTCAGGTCATAGACCCCAACATGGAAACCGACCTGGTCTCGAGCAAGGCCGTCAAGTCGATCGAAGCGGATGGAGACAACTGCAAGATCCAGATTCAGCTGGGCTACCCGGCGGCGGGTTATTTCGCTTCGCTGAAACAGGAAATCGAGGCGGCGTTGAGTGACCTCGACGGCATTGGGTCGGTCGAGGTAGAAGTTTCGAGCCAGGTCAAGTCGCATGCCGTGCAGCAGAATTTGAAACCCCTGACGGGGATCAAGAATGTCATCGCGGTCGCCTCCGGTAAAGGTGGCGTGGGCAAGTCGACGACCGCGGTTAATCTCGCCCTTGCGTTGCAGGCTGAAGGTGCGACGGTTGGTATTCTTGACGCCGATATCTATGGGCCCAGTATTCCGCGCATGCTCGGTTGTAAGGGCCAGCCCGAGTCGTCCGATGGTAAGAGTCTCGAGCCAATGGTCGGTCACGGCATCCAGTCGATGTCGATCGGTTACCTGGTGGAGGAAGATACGCCAATGATCTGGCGCGGGCCGATGGTCACCCAGGCACTCGAGCAATTACTCAATGACACCCGTTGGATTGATGTCGATTACCTGATAATCGATTTACCTCCTGGCACTGGCGACATCCAGTTAACGCTGGCGCAGAAGATACCGGTCAGTGGCGCGGTCATCGTTACGACCCCGCAGGACATTGCTCTGCTGGACGCGCGCAAGGGGCTGAAAATGTTCGAAAAGGTCGAAGTTCCAGTGCTTGGCGTCATCGAGAACATGAGCATTCATATCTGTAGCCAGTGTGGGCACAGCGAACCTATTTTCGGTGAAGGCGGTGGTGCGCGCATGTCAGCTGAACACGGTGTCGATTTGCTCGGCTCGCTGCCGCTCGACATTCACATTCGGGAACAGTCCGATAGCGGTAATCCCACCGTGGCCGCGATGGCGGATAGTCCGATTGCTGCAATATACCGCGAAGTAGCGCGCAAGACCGCGGCCAAGCTCGCCACCAAGGCGCGCGATCACTCGGCCGCCTTCCCCAATATCGTAATCCAGAATAACTGACCTGAAATAGCTTCGCCGTTTCAGGTCATCCTGCGCAAAAACAGATCCTGTAATCCTCGCAAATTCCAGCAGCCAGGCAAGCCAGGAAATTTGTAAAGATTCGAAGTCCTGAATTGATATAGATCAATGATCCCGCCAGTCGGAACAATAATACTGAAACACTAGATACCGGTACTTAAGCCATAGTTGGATACGATATATGGTAGTCGTTCCGGTTGGCACGGGGTAAGTTCCGAGTATGAGTTTCACTGACAAACTGACAGCCGCCAATCCACCGGCTGTTGGTATTCCACTGCAACACGCCTCGCAGGAAATCTGGGCGCAGAAATACCAGCTGAAAGACCGCGGTGGCCTTGCGGTAGACCAGGATATAAACGATAGCTACCGTCGGGTTGCCCGTGCGTTGGCTGATCTCGAAGAGAGCCCCGAATTGCGAAAGCACTGGTATGAGCGCTTTCTGTGGGCGTTGCAGCACGGCGCCATTCCGGCTGGTCGCATCATGTCAAATGCCGGTGCTCAGGCACACAAACCTGCGACCTCGACGATTAACTGCACCGTGTCGGACAGAATAGACGACTCGATGGACGGCATACTGACAAAACTGCACGAAGCCGGCATTACGCTCAAATCCGGCGCCGGGATCGGTTATGAATTTTCGACGTTGCGACCCCGCGGTGCTTATGTCTCGGGCGCCGGTGCCCACACTTCCGGGCCGCTGTCGTTCATGGATATTTTCGATCGTATGTGTTTCACCATCTCTTCCGCTGGCGGTCGTCGCGGTGCGCAGATGGCCACCTTCGACGTTGGTCACCCGGACGTTTTCGAATTCATCGAGGCCAAGCGTGAGGATGGACGCTTGCGGCAATTCAATTTGTCGTTGCTGATCACCGATGAGTTTATGCGGGCGGTGATCAAGGATCGGGATTGGGCGCTTGCCTTCCCGCTTACGCAGGAGGAGGTTGAGGATGAAACTCTCGACCTGACTGACCGAGAGCAGGTGATCTGGCGCGGTTGGCCAGGAGCCGAACGTTACATCTGCAATAACGTCGGACAGGTGGCCTGCCGTGTTTATCGCCATGTCAGCGCGCGTGAGCTGTGGGATACGATCATGCGTTCGACTTACGATTTTGCCGAACCTGGTTTTATCCTGATCGATCGCTACAACGAAATGAACAACAACTGGTTTTGCGAAACCATTCGCGCCACCAACCCTTGCGGCGAGCAAGGTCTACCGTCCTATGGTGCCTGTCTGCTCGGTTCTATCAACCTGACCGCCTTCGTCAGCAATGCGTTTACCTCGCAAGCCAGGTTTGACTGGGAGAAGTTTCGCGAAGTGGTCGCGGTGTTTACCCGCATGCTGGATAACGTGGTCGAAATCAATGGATTACCGTTGCCGCAGCAGCAGCAAGAGATTACGCGCAAGCGGCGTCACGGCATGGGTTTTCTGGGGCTGGGATCGGCCCAGACGATGCTGCGGATCATTTACGGCTCCAAAGATTCGCTAGAATTCACTGCGCGGGTGAGTCGAGAGCTTGCGCTCACCGGGTGGCAGGCTGCGCTCGAATTGTCGCGCGAAAAAGGATCAGCACCTATTATGGAAGAGGATTTCAGTGTCGACGAAGCGATGCTGCGCCGACGGCCCGAAATGCGTGACGATGGCTGGAAAGTTGGAATGTGTGTCAAGGGCAAGGTTCTGCATGCGCGCTACAGTCGTTACCTGCAGCAACTCGCCGAATTCGAGCCCGATCTGGTAGCGGCGTTGGCAGAGCAGGGCGCGCGGTTTACCCACCATAGTTCAATTGCGCCAACTGGCACCATCGCGTTGTCGCTCGGCAACAATGTCAGCAATGGTATCGAACCCAGCTTTGCCCATCACTACGCGCGCAACGTGATTCGCAACGGCAAAAAGAGCAAGCAAAAGGTCGATGTCTTCTCATATGAGCTACTGGCCTACCGGCAGCTGGTAGACGCGGACGCCATGCCTGCCGACAGTGAATCGAATTCGATGTTGCCGGACTATTTCGTCAGTGCCGACGACATTACACCGCAACAGCACGTCGACGTGCAGGCGGCAGCGCAAACCTGGATTGATTCCTCGATTTCGAAAACAGCAAACGTGCCGACGGACTTTCCATTCGAGGATTTCAAAGACATTTATCTTCAGGCTTACCGCAAAAAACTGAAGGGCTGCACCACTTTTCGCTACAATCCGGCCGCGTTCCAGGGCGTGTTGGTGAAGAGCGAGGATCTTTCCAGCACTTTTTATCGTTTTACGCTTGCTGACGGCAACACGATAGAGGTCAGGGGTGATGAAGCCGTTGAATACGATGGTGAAATACACACTGCCGCGAATCTTCACGAAGCGCTCAAGGAAGGTTACTACGGAAAACTCTAGGCGCCAGATTCAAATTGGAGTAACTATGGGCATCAAAATAGATCAGAAAATTGTTAAATCCGAAGTGGTGGAGCAGTCTGCGGTAAAGCCGGGTGACCCGATAAGCGCCGAGGTTATCCATATGCATGAAAACCTGGCGCGGCCGGAAGCCCTGCAGGGCACTACCTACAAGATAAAGACGCCGCTCTCGGAACACGCGCTGTACGTTACGATTAATGACATCACCTTGAACCCGGGCACCGAACACGAATTGCGCCGACCCTTCGAAATATTTATCAATTCAAAGAATATGGAGCACTTTCAATGGATTATCGCGTTGACACGGATTTTGTCGGCGGTGTTTCGCAAGGGTGGTGATGTCACTTTTCTGGTCGATGAGTTGCGCAGCGTGTTCGATCCACAGGGAGGATATTTCAAAAAAGGAGGGCGTTATACGCCGTCGATCGTGGCCGAAATCGGCGACGTCATCGAGCAGCACATGGTTGCCATCGGTATGCTAAAGCAGAGCCGGCCCGATCAGCAACAACAGGAATTCCTGGATGCCAAGCGCCGCGAGTTTGACGATCAACAGGGTGATTCGACTGATGATGAATTCCCCAGCTCCGCACAGCTGTGCAAAAAATGTCAAACTCGCGCCGTAGTCAGTCTCGACAACTGCCTTACCTGCCTTAATTGCGGCGACTCAAAGTGTAGCTGACTATCCTGGGTTGGTAATTCCGTTCTGTACGATGCTCGATTGCCCGGGAATGGTATTAGAAGTTGCCGCGCTGGTAATCGCTGAATGCCTGGCGCACCTCGGCTGCAGTATTCATTACGAACGGGCCGCCGCGCGCCACCGGTTCGTTTAGCGGCTTACCGGCGACCAGTAAAAAACGGCTTGCCTGATCACCACTCCGCAGCGCTACATTATCGCCCTTGCTGAGTACTGCTAGTTGATCGCAGCCGAGGTCAACCCGATCTCCGTCAGTATCCTCAAGTACGAGCTGGCCACTAATAACGTAGACAAACGCATTGTGATCGGCGGCAAGGATTTCGTTGAACTCGCTATCAGGCTGCAGCGTTACATCAAGGTAAACCGGGTCGGTAAGTGGTTGAGTGACGGGCCCGGTCGTGCCTTGAGAAGTCACGCCACTGATTACCTTGAGCGTGGCGCCTTCCCTGGTTTCGGTCGGAATATTGGTGGCGTCATGCTCCTGGTATGCCGGCCTGTCCATCTTGTGAGCACTCGGCAGGTTGATCCACAGTTGAAAGCCTTCCAGCAGACCATCCTGTTGTTCCGGCATCTCTGAATGCACGATGCCGCTGCCGGCTGTCATCCACTGTATGCCGCCGGGCTCGATGACCCCTTCGTTGCCGGTATTATCCTTGTGGCGCATGCGGCCGTTGAGCAGGTAGGTTACGGTCTCGAAACCCCGATGCGGATGCGGTGGGAAGCCAGCGATATAGTCGTTGGGATCATCCGACCGAAACGCATCGAGTAGCAAAAACGGATCGAGATCCATTAGTGCTGGTTGTCCGATAACGCGCACCAGGTCCACGCCGGCACCGTCGGTTGTTGCCTGCCCGGTAATGACTTGTTGAGCTTTACGTGTGTTCATTGGTTTGCTCCTAGGCCGCAATGGCTGAATATTGCTGTTCGATTTCTGACTTCGCTTTGGCAAAGCTTGCCTCGGCATCGAGGTTCATCTGGTCGGCCCCGACGATATTGACATCATCGATGCCGATGAAACTAAAGACCTGCTTCAGGTAACCGCTGACAAAGTCTACCGGGCTCGCCAGTGGCACACCACCCGTGGTAATGATGATGTCTGCGTGCTTGCCCTCGAGCAGCCCTTGTGGTCCATTGGGGCCGTAACGAAAGGTCACGCCAGCGCGGCAAACCAGGTCGATCCAGGCTTTCAGGGTTGCCGGAACGCCGAAGTTGTACATCGGTGTGGTCAACACGATATGGTCAGCCCACTTAAGCTCTTCAATGAGTTGATCGGAAAAAGCCAGGTGCGCAGACTGAGCGGGTTTACGATCGTCCGGAGCGGAAAAATTGGCGGCTATCCAGCTGCTGTCTATGAATGACAGGTCCTGGTTCAGATCGCGAACCTTCATTTCTCCGGCCGGATTAACCTGCTTCAACTGCTCTAGCAGGTAGTCACCGAGTCTTTTGCTGCTCGCACCAGCGGGGTTGGCACTGGCGTCGAGTTGTAAAATACGGTTTGTCTCTTGCATGACTAAGCTACCTCCAATTTTGATTGTGGATTGAAGGCCCAGTCACCCGGTCCCTGTGCCACCAGCAACAGGAATCCACCGGCGAGGCCGATATTTTTCATGAATAAAATCGTCTGCATTTGCTGGCTGAAATCGCTATGGAACAATACCGCGGCCAGCAGGGTAAAACCGGCCAGCAACAATGCGGCAAACCTGGTCTGGAAACCAATCAAAATTGCGATTCCGCCCAGGATCTCGAGCCCGATCACGGCTGGCAATAGCAGGCCGGGTAGCCCCACCGATTCCATGTAAGCCTGGGTACCCGCGTAACCGGCACCAAGCTTGCTGAATCCTGCGATGATGAAAACTACCGCAAGCATGGCACGGGCGGAGAGCATGGAGATGTTGGTTAAAGAGTTTGAATTCATTTCATTTGCCTCGTAGTGATTAATACGGGTATTATTATTGTTCTTAAAATTAAATAAATAATCGAATATAGAAATTAAAGTTTCAAAAATGAGAACAATATGAATCGCTTTGAAGAACTTGAATCATTTGTAGCAGTGGTGGATTTTCGAGGTTTCAGCAATGCAAGTGAAAAACTAGGCATTGTGAAGTCGATGGTGAGTCGGCGTGTCAGTGAGCTTGAAAAGCGTCTCGGGGTGCAACTGTTACAGCGCACCACCAGGCGTCAGTCTTTGACCGAGGCCGGCCAGGAGTTCTATCAACGCGCAACGCAAATCCTGGCGGATCTAAACGAGGCCGAGCAACTGGTTGTTGATACCCAGTGCGAAGTATCCGGACGCATAAGGCTGGCGCTGCCGCTCGGCTTTGGTGTCGGCCAGTTGGCGGAACCGATCAGCAAATTCCTTGCCGACCATCGTGATATCAGTATCGATATTGATCTCAATGACCGCCAGGTTGACCTGATCGAGGAGAATATAGACCTGGCCATACGGATTGGGGAGTTACAGGATTCAGGCTTGAGAGCGCGTAAACTTGCGAGCGTGCATTTTAGCGTTTGCGCGAGTCCGGATTATCTCAAACAGCATGGTGAACCGCACCACCCGGCAGAACTGGCGCAGCACGAAGTGCTCGTTTACAGTAATGTTGCGGTAGGTCGCCAGTGGTTCTACGAAGAAGATGGAAAGCGTTTTAGCCCAAGGATGAAATATCGGCTCAGTGCAAACAATGGCGAGTTTCTGGCTGCGGTCGCCAGCTGCGGTCATGCGATCGTGAGTGGCCCGGTGGCATTTCTGCAGGATTATATCGAGACAGGTGACCTGGTTGCGATTTTGACAGAGTATCCGCGCCCGGAAGTCGGTATGTATGCGGTCTATCCTCCCGGTCGCCTGGTTTCAAGACGGGTCAAGGTTTTCAGTGATGCACTCTATGAGCATTTTTGTGAGCGTAGCATATAGTTAACCGGCTTTACGGGCGCCCAGTTCTGCGGGGGGAAAGTAAAGATTAAGCAACCTGGCGAGTTGCTTTTTAACAAATGGTTTGGCGATATAGTCATTCATGCCAGCCGCGATACAGGCCTTTCGATCGCCATCCTGGGTGTTCGCAGTAATCGCCACAATCGGGATGCTACTGGCGACTGGACCGAGCGCGCGAATCTGACGCGTGGCCTCATAGCCGTCCATCTCAGGCATCTGGATATCCATGAAAATCAGGTCATAGTGTTTTGCTTTAACGGCGTCGACGGCCTCGAATCCGTTGCTGACAGATTCTACCTGGTATCCAATGCTATCCAGCATTTTCTCGACCACGACCAGGTTCACAGGCACGTCGTCTACCACCAGAATGCGCAGCTGGGCACCTGTCTTGTCGGCCCTGAACTGCTGGCCGGGGATAATCGTAATGGTGTCGTCACGATCTTCGTCATAAGCGTTCGGGTCGACGCATGGTAGCGAGATTTCAAACCAGAACTGGCTACCTTCGCCCTCGGTACTGGAGACTCCGATTTCACCACCCATGGCCTCAATGATCTTGCGACAAATTGCAAGACCAAGGCCAGTACCGCCGAACTTACGCGAGGTTGAAGCATCGACCTGGGTAAAACTTTTGAATAACCTGGCGATCGAGCCAGCTGGAATGCCAGCCCCGGTATCGTTGATTTCGGTACGTAGCCTGGGCTTTTGATCATCGCCGCCAACACGTGTGACCTCGATAGAAATAGTACCTTCCTGGGTAAACTTGATTGCATTGCCGACAAGGTTGACCATGACCTGGCGCAATCGTCCGTAATCACCAACGTAGTCGGCCTGTACCTCGGGAGCGATATCGTAGGTGAGCACCAGTTCTTTCTCCCTGGCCTGCGGTTCCAGAATATCGATTACCCCCGTGACCACGCTGGAGTATTCGAATTCGGCCTGTTCAAGGGTTATGCGTCTTGCTTCGAGGCGGGACAGGTCAAGAATATCGTTGATAATTCTCAGCAGCGCGGTACCTGAATCCTGGATAATCTCGGCGTACTGTTTTTGCTTGTCGTCTAAACCACTGTCGATCAGCAAATCGGTCATCCCGATTACACCGTTCATCGGTGTGCGGATTTCATGGCTCATGATGGCGAGAAATTCTGATTTTGCCCTGTTGCTCTGTTCCGCATCTTCCTTGGCCTCGACCAGTTCCTGCTGAGCCTCGTACAACACTGTGATGTCGGATCCAGATCCGCGATAACCGAGAAATCGTCCATCGGCATCGAACACTGGCTTACCGCTAATCGAGAGCCATACCCTGGTGCCGTCATCCTTGTCACGGGGATGAATGAAACTCCTAAATGGCTCCCGATTTTCAAGTGTGCTTAGATGCTCATTAAATGCTTTCACCGGCATATTCGGTATACCGGATTCGGCACGCGTTTTTCCCAGTAGTTTTTGCGGAGATACTCCCGATACCGCTTCAAAGCTTTCGGAAAAGTAGGTGAAACAAAGATTTTCGTCCATCTCCCAAAACCAGTCGGAACCTGACTCGGCAAAGTCATGCAGGCGCTGTTCCTGAAATGCCACATCGGAACGATGGCTTTCACCGATTTCTCGCAACGCATCGTTAAGCAGATCGATGGTTGCGCCAAGCTCATCCTTGCGTGCATGACGAATATTGTTTTCGTCAGCGCGTACCGGGTCGAGTTTCGCCTGCTTCAGGCTTTCATGAATTTCTTCGAGCGGATATATCAGGTTAAATACAACATAGATAAACACGATGGAACCGGCGACCGCGCAGATAATCAGGGTAAGTCCAAGAATCCGAAACAAGAATCGGTTCAAATCCTTCTTGATCGGGACGGCATTCATGCGCAAGATCAAATCGGTCTCGATCCCTAGTTCCGTGGATGAAAAATAAAGCTCGTAACGTGGTGCATGACCCGATAGGTCGGCATGCATACGCTGCTCTTCATCAGGTATGAACTCTACGGTTTCGCCCGCGCTAGCGATCGAGTTTCCACTGGCATCGAATGCACTTGCACCTACTAGGCGCGGATCGGCGGCAATCAGGTTTTCAAGATCTGAAGCGATCGCCATGCTCTCATGAGAATGGTGGGTAAGTGCCGCAGAAGCGGCGACGCGGGCGACCTCTCGATAATTCGCCAACAATGACGACTCGTAATTGCCGTACGACGGAAAAACAATAATAAACTCGATCACCACTATGGCCGCAAAAACGACCAGGAACAATTTACGCGCGAGGCGAAAGCGCAGCATCTGCCTCAGTTTCCTGAGCCAGGTCGTGGGGTTGGGCCGGGTTTGAGTAAAAACAGCCATTATAAAGATATCGGCATACCGTCAGAATGCCTTAAATCTTTTTAGCAGCAATTCAAGGCGCTTTAGAATCGATAAAATCAGGTTCCGGCGATGCTAAAAGATCGAATCTGCATCGACGCCTGTACCCCGGAGCGGATATAATCCGCCTTTTTCAGAGATAAGCCTGTGAGCATTAAATCGGACCGATGGATTCGTCGAATGGCGGCGGCAGAAGGTATGATCGAGCCCTTCGAATCCGGACAGGTCCGGGAATCAGAAAACGGCCGTATCATTTCTTATGGCACCTCGAGTTACGGCTACGATGTTCGTTGCGCCGACGAATTCAAGATTTTTACCAACATTAACTCCGCGATTGTTGATCCAAAAAATTTCGCTGACGAAAGTTTCGTTGATGTTCAATCCGACGTTTGCATTATCCCGCCGAATTCATTTGCGCTGGCGCGCACCGTGGAATACTTCCGCATACCTCGCAGCGTACTGACGATCTGCCTTGGTAAATCCACTTATGCCCGTTGCGGTATTATTGTCAATGTTACTCCGCTGGAGCCCGAATGGGAGGGGCATGTGACGCTCGAATTTTCAAATACAACCCCGCTACCGGCAAAGATTTACGCTAACGAAGGCATCGCGCAAATGCTGTTCTACGAATCCGATGAAGTCTGCGAAACTTCCTATAAGGATCGGGGTGGCAAATACCAGGGACAGAAAGGGGTTACGCTGCCCAAGGCCTAGCTTGTTTCAGGCTATTTCATCGATGTCCTTGTAGCAGGACATCTCCCCGACATCAGAGCAGGTCGATGATTTCCCAGTTGCGGTCTTCGGCGATGACTTTCAATTCATCATCCGGGTTGACCGCTTTCGGGTTATCGACCAATTCGAGTAATGAAATATCGTTGATCGAATCGCTGTAAAAATAACTGCCATTGAGACTATGATCGCTGTCGCCGAGCCATTCTGTTAGCACGGTAACCTTACCTTCCTGGTAAGTCGGAGTGCCGAGATAACGACCGGTGTAACGGTTATCGATGATTTCGGGCTCTGTAGCCAGTGCGGTCGGCACCTCGAGCAATTGCGCAATCGGTTCGGTAATAAACAGGTGGGTTGCACTGATAATGAGCAGTTCGTGGTTGCTGGCGCGATGACTGTCGAGTAATTTCGCGGCACCGGGAGCGATTAGCGGTTTAATCCATTTTTCCACATAGTCCGCCCGCCAGGTATACAGTTCTTCAATAGTGAAATGTGTCAGGGGTTCGAGCGCGAATTTCAGGTAACGCTCGTTATCGAGCGTTCCACGCTGATATTCCTGGTAGAAAACCTTGTTGCGAGCGCGGAATTTTTGCTCGTCAACAATGTTATTTTCAACCATGTATTCACCCCAGAGATAGTCGCTATCGCCGGTAAGCAGGGTATGGTCAAGATCGAAAATCGCGAGTGTCATGGCTTGTTTCCAGCGTCTCAGCTTGATGGGTTCCAAAAGTCTATGTCAGAATGGGCGGCCAAGATTCTAAACGATTTACAGCGACCAGCGAAATGATCGATAAAGATGGCTACCGCGCAAATGTCGGAATAATACTATGCAACAGTGCCGGGCAGGTAATGTGGGCGCGGCGTATCGGGCAGGATGCGTGGCAATTTCCTCAAGGTGGAATCGCCGCTGATGAAAATCCCAGGGATGCCATGTATCGCGAACTCTGGGAGGAAACCGGGCTCGAGTCTGGTCATGTTTCGTTGCTGGCTGCCACGGATAGCTGGTTACGCTACAAGCTGCCCAGACGGCTGATGCGTCGCTCCGAGCCGCGCTGTATCGGTCAGAAACAGCTATGGTACCTGTTGCAACTGGACTCCGGTGAGCACAGTTTCGATTTGAGTGCATCCGCAAAGCCGGAGTTCGATCACTGGGAATGGGTTGATTACTGGTACCCGGTTGAAAACGTCGTCTTTTTCAAGCGCCGCGTGTACCAGTGCGCACTGGCACAATTGGAGCCCAGGTTGCCGACAACAGCCGCACCGGCTAGCGATTAAATTATTCTTCGGGGGAAGTAAACATTGGCATCGATGATTCACAGGCTGCAACGTATCGTTCAGGAGGTTAACCGGGCCCCTGATATCGATAGTGCGCTGGTGTTGATCACCGAGAGTCTGATGCAGGACCTGAACGCGCAAGCCTGTTCTATTTTCCTGGCGAAGGAGGGCGATCCCGGGGTTATGCTCCTGCAGGCGAGCAAAGGATTAAACCCGGCAATAATTGGCAACGTTGAACGAAAGCTGGGCCAGGGCTTGATCGGCACGATTGCCGCCAGGGCGGAGTCGATGAACCTGATCGATGCCCCGAAGCACAAGAAATTTTTGCTGGTTCCCGATTCCGGCGAAGTTGATTTTCCGATTATGCTTGGGGTACCGATAATCGCACACCGTGAAGTGCTGGGTGTTATTTCAGTTCAGCGTGCGAAAAATGCTTTCAACGAAGACGAAGAGGCGTTTTTAACAACGCTCGCCGCGCAACTTGCGACCTCGATTGAACGTGCCGAAAGCAAGGGTCGTGTTAGTACCGAAACCAGCACCCACATGATCAAAGGGGTGGCGGGCGCTCCGGGAATGGCCATTGGTGTTGCCATGGTGCTTAATCGCGGCGTGAATCTCGAGTCGGTCCCAGATAAGAAAACTGACGATATTGACGGCGAAATGAAAAGTTTTCGGGCTGCCGTGGGCAAGGTTTGCACGGAGTTGACCGAGCAGGCAGAAAAAATGCGTGCCTCGCTTCCCGAAGAAGAATGTGCGCTGTTTCTGGCTTATGCACAGATGTTGACCGGTGGTTCCCTGATTGAAGACACCGAGAAGGGTATCAACGCCGGTAACTGGGCGCCGTCCAGTTGGCGAGATACGATTGAGCAGCATGCTTACGTATTTACGCAGATGGAGGATCGCTACCTGGCCGAGCGCGCGAACGACATACGTGATCTCGGATTACGGGTATTACGAAAATTAATGCTCGAGCAGAGTCTTTACCTCGATTTTCCCGAGCAAACTATTCTCGTTGGTGATGAGGTCACGGCTACGGATCTGGCCGATGTGCCCCTGGATTGCCTGAGTGGCATCGTGTCGACGCATGGCAGTAGTTCCTCACATGTCGCGATACTGGCGCATGCACTGGGCATTCCGGCAGTCATGGGGGTACCCAACCTTCCGGTAAAGAAGCTCGACGGGGTTAACCTGGTCGTGGATGGTTATAGTGGATCAGCCTATGTCAACCCGAATAAGTCGATTCTTGCCGAGTACAAACAGTACCTGAAAGAAGAAGCCGCGATCGAGCAGGATTTGCTCGTCATAAAAAATCAGCCCGCGGTAACGACCGATCAGCACCAGGTCTCGTTAATGGTTAATTCGGGACTGATGTCTGATCACACGCCGTCGTTACGCAGTGGTGCCGAAGGGGTGGGATTGTATCGCACCGAGATCCCGTTTCAGATTCGTGATCGTTTCCCGAGTGAGGAAGAACAGTACCTCATTTACCATAACGTGCTTGAAACTTTCCAAGGGATGCCGGTGGTGCTGCGCACGCTCGATGTTGGTGGAGACAAGCCGCTCAGCTATTTTCCGATTTCCGAAGCCAATCCGTTCCTGGGTTGGCGCGGTGTCCGGATAACACTGGATCACCCGGAGATTTTTGTGACCCAGGTGCGTGCGATGATCAGGGCCAACGTCGGTATCAATAATCTCGAGATCTTGCTGCCGATGATTAGCGGTAAAGGTGAGCTGGAAGAGTCGCTGGTTTTGATCAACCGGGTGCGCGCTGAAATCGAGGAAGAGGTGGGCGAAAAAATATGGCTACCCAAGATCGGTGCAATGATAGAGGTGCCCTCGGCTGTTTACCAGATTGAAGATATCTGCGCGCTTGTCGATTTTGTATCAATCGGAACTAACGATTTAACCCAGTACCTGCTTGCGGTAGATCGAAACAATGAAAATGTAGCCGAGCTTTACTCGTCGCTGCACCCGGCGGTGTTGAAGGCCATGTGCCAGATAGTCCAGGGTGCAGAAGCCAGCGATACCCCGGTAAGCGTTTGTGGGGAACTGGCGGGCGATCCACTCGGGGTAATGGCTTTACTGGGTATGGGGATCGATAGTCTGTCGATGAGTGTCGGTAGCCTGCTACGTGCGAAAAAAGTCATTATGTCCTTTAGTCATGCTGAATTGACCGAACTTCTGCAGCAGGCGCTTGCCCTCCCGGATGCATTCCTGATTCGTGAAATGTACGCTGGCAAACTGGATGAGCGCGGTCTAGGCGGCTTCCTGCGCGCTGGTAAGTGAGGCCGCCAAAAGCGGCCTCATCCCGGAAAGCGCGAAGCGCTTATCCGGGATCTTGTAATTGTGATGCAATATCGAGGAATACACCTATCTGCCTGTATTCGGCCCCGTGCCTAAAACGGCTTTACCACGGCCAGAATGACCACCACAAACAATATCAGCACCGGTAATTCATTGAACCAGCGAAACCAGACGTGTGAACGCTGGCAACGACCGTTGGCGAAATCACGAATGATTTTGCCGCAGTAAAAATGGTAGCCGATAAGCAGTACCACCAGCACCAGTTTCAAATGCAGCCACCACATGTGGGAAAAGGCGGCCCAGGCGTAGTCGAACAGTAGCCATAACCCGAAAACAATGGTCAGTAGCATCCACGGAGTGATGAAGCGGTAAAGCTTGCCTTCCATCAGGACCAGGCGAGCCTTGACATCTTCTTCTTCGGCCATTGCATGGTTAACAAACAGGCGTGGCAGGTAAAAAATGCCGGCAAACCAGGCCACCATAAATATAATGTGAAATGCTTTTATCCAAATCATTAAAGAATCTCTTAGAAAGGTGTGCTAAATGACTGTAAACTGTAGTATTTTAATGGTCCCAAAATGCAGTCAATGTATAATGCTGCGTCCATTTTAGCGGCATGATCGAAACAATAGAATGATTAAGCTTGGAATAGTTGGTGGCACCGGGTATACCGGCGTGGAATTGATGCGCCTGCTTGCCCTGCATCCACAAGCGAAAGTTGAAGTTATTACTTCTCGCTCACAAGCGGGCTGCGCAGTCGCCGAACTGTTTCCGAATCTGAGGGGGGTGGTTGATTTGAATTACAGCGAACCCTCGGTAAATTCCTATCGGGACTGTGATCTTGTCTTTTTTGCGACACCGAACACCACCGCGATGTCTCAGGCCACGGAACTGCTAGAAGCCGGGGTCCGGGTTATAGATCTGGCCGCGGATTTCAGGATCAAGCACGTCCCGACCTGGGAACAATGCTATGGAGCAACCCACGCCTGTCCGGAGCTGGTTGACGAGGCGGTCTATGGATTACCCGAATTGAACCGCGAGGCAATTCGTGGTGCGCGCCTGGTCGCAAACCCTGGCTGCTATCCGACATCGGTTATACTCGCCCTGATGCCACTCTTGGCAAACGGGTTAATCGATCCCGGGTCAATCATTGCCGACTGCAAGTCGGGTACCAGTGGCGCCGGGCGCAATGCCAGTATTGGAACGGCTTTTTGCGAAGTGACTGAATCGGTCAAGGCTTACGCGGTATCCGGACATCGCCATCTGCCAGAAATCAGGGCAATTTTGCAAACCCTTGATGCAGCCGCCGACCTCGTATTTACACCGCACCTGATGCCGATGATTCGCGGTATTCATGCAACTGTCTACGCGGATGCCCGGGGCTCGGCTGACCAGGTACAGAACCAGTTCGAGGATTATTACCGCGATGAACCTTTCGTCGATGTTATGCCCGCAGGTTCACATCCCGAGACCCGCAGTGTGCGCGGTATCAATATCTGTCGCCTGGCAGTCCATTTCCTGGAGAGCGCCCAAAAATATGTCGTGTTATCGGTTGAGGATAACCTGGTCAAAGGTGCGGCCGGACAGGCGATCCAGAATATGAACCTGATGTTTGACCTGGATGAAACTGTCGGGCTTGAAGCCCCGGGGATGATGCCATGAGCAGCCTGCATGGAGGATTCCAGGTAAGGCAGCATAAGCCCTGGAAGATTTGGCTTATCGTCGTGCTATTGATTGCATTGATGGCGATGTTTTTTTACCTGGGCCGGGGATACCAGTCTTATGAACTTGAGCATTTGGAGCTGGAGCGTGAGACCCTGATTAGTCGTATTGAAGAGTTGCAGAGTCGCAACCAGAACCTGTTGCAAAAAAATGCACATCTCGACGGTAGTAGCAAGGTCGAACGTGATGCCTACGATCTGGCCAACCAGGAGCTCGTAAAACTGCAGCAGGAACTGTTAGCGCAAAAAGAAGAACTGGTATTTTATCGAGGCATTGTATCCCCCAAAGATGCAGCTTTAGGCGTTAACCTGCAGTCTTTCGAAATGCGCAAAAAGAATAATCAGAATCAATACAGTTATAAAATGATTCTGACCAAGAATGGCAAAAGCACCAAAAAGATTAGTGGCGGTGCTATTGTCCGAATCCGTGGAGAACGAGCTGGCAGTGTCAGCGAGTTGAAATTGTCTGATTTGGCCATTGATAATTCAGAGAAAGTCACCAAGTTCTCATTTCGATACTTCCAGGTTTTTGAGGGTGATATTACTTTGCCGGACGATTTTATGCCTTTTGAAGTTGAAATAGGCATCAAACCAACTACAAAGAAGGTGAAATCATTCTCAGAAACAATATCATGGACGCGAGTGTTGTCCGAAGGAGTTTAAATGTTTGGTAGAAAGAAAGGGTTTAGCGCTGCTCGAATCGACACACTGGTGGGACAAGGTACTGTTATCAATGGTGATCTTGTGTTTGCCGGTGGTTTGCATGTGGATGGGACGATCAAAGGCAACGTAATCGCCGAACAGGGTAGCACCGCTATCTTGATACTGAGTGAATTTGGTTGTATCGAAGGCGAAGTCAAGGTACCGAATATGGTGCTCAATGGAGAGATTATCGGTGACGTTTATGGGTCGACACGCGTCGAGCTGGCGCCGAAATCGAGGATCAAGGGTAGTGTTTACTATAACCTGATCGAAATGGCGATCGGTGCCGAAGTCAACGGTGGCCTGGTGCATCAGCCACAGGGCCAACAGTTGCCAAAACGCCTTGAGGACAAGTCCAATAACCAGGGTGATGGCAATAATCACGACAGCGGCAACGCCGAACCAGTGGCAGAAAGCTGACTCTAAGTGGTATATTGAGCGTTTGAGACACAGTTTTAACGAGTAACGGTATGGAAGTAATCATCGACGCGAATTTTGGCATGGCACTGGGACCCGCTTCCGGTGAGGTAATGCTTGAATTTTCCGATTCCGCGGTAAAGAAACTCAAGGCGATCCAGGCCGAGGAAGGAAATCCTGACCTGATGCTGCGGGTTTCGGTCTACGGTGGCGGTTGCTCCGGTTTCCAGTACACTTTTTCGCTCGACGAAGAAGTCAAGTCGGCTGATAAAACCGTTGAAAAAGACGGCGTTACCCTGATTATCGACCAGAAAAGCTACCAGTTACTGGCGGGTTCGGAGGTCGACTATCGCGAGGGCCTCGAAGGTGCGATGTTCGTGGTTAATAATCCGAATGCAACCTCGACTTGTGGTTGCGGCGCTTCATTCTCGATTTAGCCAGCAGCTCCTAACTTTCCAGTTCACCCAGAATAGACTCCGCGTTCGCCCGGATCCGCTCGTCCGGATCGTAGCGCGCCTGCAATAGATACGAAATCGCGTATTCCCCACCAATATCACCCAGCGCGTTGACCGCGTGATGCCTGATTCTTACATCCTGGTCGGATAGGAGTCCTGCCAAAGCTGGCACTGCGGTTTCGCTCTCGAGATAGGTGAGTGCGTCGATCGCGGCTAACTTGACCTTGCTGTCCTCATCGTACAGGTAGGGCTCGATACTGCTCACCGCTGATTCATCTTCCTGTGCAGCCAGTGCCTCGAGCGCTGCAATACGCAACTGCGGATTGGGGTCGTTCAAGGCCGCCGTAAGCGCCGGTAATGTAGCCTGATTGGTCATGTCCCCGAGCGATTCAATCGCCGCCAGGCGAATCACCGGGTCGTCGCTGGTCAGCATCAATGACAGCTCACCGAGTGCTGTATACACGGATTGATTCTCCAGCGCCTCGATGCGGGCAAGCTCCGGGTACATAATCAGTGCCCAGTCAACTGGCTTTGTTTCAATTGTCGAGGTTACTGAGGATTCAGGCTTTTTCTGAACGACCGGTAGCGATTCCTTCAAATCGGCCGCTACGGGTTGCTTGTGCTCGTAACGGAAAGCTGTTTGCGGATGGTTTATCGGTGCCATTTCCTGCGTGGTGGGCAGCATGCTGCCGAGTGCCTCGTCACGGTAGGAATCCGGCGTCAGCAGCAGCATTACGCATGCGACAATTGTGATAAACGTTAACGCTGTAGTCTTGATTGTGTTCATATCGGTTATTTTAGACAAAAAAGGATCCTCTCCCTTGCGGGAGAGGATCTAGGCTAATAACTACTCGTCATCCTCTTCATAAATTTCGAAGCAGTCTTCAACAGCCGACTGGTTACCGGGCTTGGATTTTACAAGGTCACCATCGTCCTCCATGACTTCAGGGGATTTAGCCCTGACGATAATTTCAAACTTGACCTCTCCCTCTCCTTCTTCATTCGCCAGAGTAATAACTTCCGCGGGGACCGTCCATGAAGTGGTGCCGGGCGGAATAACGGCAGTCGATTTGTATTCCGTATCGTCGATTTCAGCGACAAATTCGTAGTATTCGAGATCATCCTCCGTAAAAGAACCTGGATCCCCCAGCGGAAATTTCCTCTCCGGTTCCTCGTCTTCATCATACCGGAGGATCTCTCCTAAAAGTAGAGGTTGCGGATCAACATCCCACATATCCTTGTGCGACATTGTGACGGCCCTCCACGAGATGACTACGTCTCCGTTATCATCGGCTTCTACCTCCCAGCACTGTTTGGCGACTTCTTCCTCGCCGTCCTCAATCTCGATAGCAAATCCAGGGTTATCACCCTCCAGCAGGTCGCCGACACCGGTGACCACCGGGGCTGCCGGCATGACATGCGACAGGTAGACCTCGCCTTCGATTTCCTCGTATTCGAGAGTCAGTCCCTCCCATTCGTACTCGCCTTCCGGGAAGCGATTGAAAAAATCCACCGGATGCAGTTCATCGAAAGTAGGTTCGGCACTTTCGAAGAACAGCTCCGTCATGCCTTGGCGCGCCAGCTTGGACCGGGCCCTGATCTTCAGCAGGGTGCGGTCGTTGGGGCCTTCAATTTTCACCTTTTTCCACGGGCCGCCATCGACCTTGCCGTGAATGCCGAGATCGCCATCGGTATCATTTAGCTCGAAATACAGGTAAGCCTCATCGAACTCCAGCTCGTCGTCATCGGCGATTGCCAGCGTAGGCGCGCTCATCGCTGCTGCCAGAAAAATTATTGGTATCTTTGGGTATATCATTTCAGTTTCTCCTCTGCTTGTGTGCAGTCATCACAGGTCATCCTGTAATGCAAAGGCTATGCAGAGAGCCTGAAAGAACCCTGATTAAAAACTGAAGTTTTGCTGAATTTTCAGCGGAGATTAAAAGCTGAAGTGACCGTTCAGGTAAATGCCGTCATATTCGAGATCGGCATCGGGCTGGTCGACATCGTCCAGGTCGAGCGAGAAATACTTGAAGCCCCCCTCGATACCGAGGCCGTTGCCGGAGTCATAACCCAGCATGATGGTCGAGTCCTGGGCGCTGCTTTTGCTTAAGCCCAGGTCGATAATGTTGGAATTGATATGGGCACCAACGTAAAAACCGCTGTTGGACAGATCGTAACGTGCCGAGAGATAAAGCAGCGGTATCGTTTCATTAACAAAAACACGGGTGCTATCGGTGCCGTCAAGCGATATCTCGCCGTCGAAGCGTTTCAAATCAACACCCAGGTCAAGATTCATCCGGTTGCTGCTGGGCAGCTGGTAGTAGAGCACGATATCGTCCTGGGTGAGATCAATGCTGGAGGTAATCCCGTCACCGGAATTCAAGGGTTCTCCGTTTAAACGCAGATCCGAAGGGAAGTTTGAATAGTCTGACGAATCCAGGTTATAGCCCTGGTACTTGAAATTGGGCAGCGCGGTAATTGGATGCTCGAGGATAAGCACCATCGAAGACTGTTCCGGATTTTCCAGTTCCAGGTCGTCGACCACATCAAAACTATCGGGGTCAGAGTTGTTGAACGAGGTGTAGGAAGCCGGGGCCCATTGGCTGGAGCCGATGTTCAGACCGACAAAGTCTGCCCGTGCGGTGCCGTTCGCCAGCCATATACAAGCTGATATTGCGAAAACTTTCCTTGCGACGCCCATCGATCTTCCCATTAGATACCAAGCTCAAAGTATACCATTATAGGTCAATATTTGACATGTGGTGGCGACCCAAAATCGGCTTAATTATGTAAACAAGGTCACATTCGAGCGTGTTTTACTCAGCCTGAAACGTATATACCGCCTAGAATGCCGGCATGTTTTGCCTGTGTTACCTCGGGAATATTGCCGGTTCGCAGGTTGATACGCTCGCGTGCGAGCCAGGCAAATGCCGCTGCTTCGACAAAATCCGGATCCAGGCCGAGTGCCTCGGTTGTTGCCAGCTTTCCTTGCGCGAAATTTGCTTCGAGGCGCTCGAGCAGATAATGGTTGTGCGCGCCTCCACCACAAACATAAATGCTCTCTAACCGCTGCGGTAATTGCGATATGGCATTGGCTATCGTGACTGCGGTTAATTCGACTAACGTGGCCTGGACGTCGTTTGCCTTGTATTTTTCATCTATGAATTTTAGTAACCAGTTCGGGTTGAAAAATTCGGTGCCGGTAGACTTGGGGGGATCGAGATGAAAGTAATCTTCTGTGGAAATCATTTTCTCGAGCAGACTGTCGATAACGACGCCGCTGCTTGCCCAGGTTCCCGCATCGTCGAACGCCGACCCCTGGTGCTTTTCGTTCCAGTAGTTGAGTAAAGTGTTGCCGGGTCCGGTATCAAAGCCAAGCACGGGTTGCATGGTGTCGGCTGGTAAGTAGCTGATATTGGCGATGCCCCCGATATTGATCAGCCCACGATTTTCGTCACCTGATCGAAACAGGAATCGATGAAAGGCGGGTGCCAGCGGCGCCGCCTGGCCACCCAGGGCGATATCCTTGCGCCTGAAATCTGCAACCGTGGTTATTCCGGTGAGCGCCGCAATACGATTGGGGTCCCCTATCTGGGCCGTATAGGGCATCGCTGAATCCGGGCTATGTCGTATCGTCTGCCCGTGGCATCCCAGTGCCGCAACCCCGGCGGTATCGAGGGATGCGAGTTCTAACGCCTGGTTAACGGCTTCCGCGTAGAGCTCGCCCAACTCTGCATCCAGACCGTATAGGAGGTCCAGCGTGGTCGATGGTGACTGGCACAGGTTGTGCAGGCGCTGGCGTACAGAGTCCGGGTATGGCGTTGTGTGGCAATAAATTATACGCGGGGGGGAATTTCCAAAATCGACAATCGCGACATCGATTCCATCGAGGCTGGTGCCGGACATCAGGCCGACATACACCTCGCTGCCGGAGCTTGAATTCACTGCGAATTGTCGGCCAATGTGCCATCCATCAGGCGCAACATTGACAGATAAACCTGGGTCTTCTCTTTGAAGTGGGAGAGATAAGCAGAGTTAACCGGCTTGGCTTCGGGCAGCTTGACCGTTAGCGGGTTACGGTGTACTCCGTTGACACGAAATTCGTAGTGCAGGTGCGGTCCGGTGGCCACACCCGAGCTGCCGACATAACCGATGATCTGGCCCTGCTTGACCTTTTTACCGCTGCGGGTGCCCCGGGCGTAACCATTCAAATGCCCATACGCCGTGGTATAACGTCCACCATGCCGGATTACCACGAGGCGGCCGTAGCCACCTTTCTTGCCGGCGAAGATAATCTTGCCATCACCGGCGGCACGTACCGGGGTACCGCGTTTGGCGGCATAGTCGACACCCTTGTGTGAACGCCACTTGGACAATACCGGGTGCCAGCGCTTGTTACTGAAGCGTGAGCTGATACGGCGAAAATCGACCGGGCTGCGCAGGAAAGCCTTGCGCATGCTTTTACCATCCGGGCTGAAATAATCGCTTTCGCCGGTCGGGTCCGTGTAGTAGGCCGCGCGGTAGGTCTTGCCATTGTTGATGAATTCGGCGGATAGTATGCGCCCGTTGCGAATTTTGACATCGTCCTTGTAGAGCTCCTCGTAGACAATGCCAAAACGGTCGCCCTTGCGGATATCGAGCGAGAAATCGATATCCCAGCCGAAGATCGCTGCCAGGTCCATGATCACATCTTCCGGGATATTAGCGTTAGCGGCCGCCTCGAACAGTGAAGTTTCGATTTCGCCTTTGCGGTACACCGGATAGGGGTCGAGCTGGTAATTAATAATCTGGCTGGTATAGGATTGATCCTCGGTGCGTTGAATGAGGAGGGTCCGGGTAATATCCGGGATATACTTCATCTGACGCAGCTTACCCTCGTCGTCGAGTAGCAACTGGATTTCCTGTCCCGGTTTTATGTAGCGCAGATTTTTAGTCTGTTTGTTCAACTTCGCGATCTGGTGGGTTGTGGTCGAAGGAATGCCTTTTTTGGCAAAAATCGAGGCCAGCGTGTCACCAGATTTTATGGTGACGCTTTGCCAGGGTCCGGCATCAACTTCGACTGGCGGCTCAGCAGTATCCTGATCGAGCGACACAGAGGCTTCCGGCAATGGCAGTGAATAGTGTAATCGGGCCAACTTGAGGGTAGAATCCGCTGCTTCAGCCGAGGGCGGCCAGTTGGTTACACTAAAGCCCAGCAACATGACAGCGGTTGCAACCAGCAACAATTTTAACGGCACTTTGACATGGAAAGCCGAGGTTGCGGATACCGAGTTTTGGGGCCACTGCAAGTGGGCATGGCCAGATTTGAAATCAAGATCTTGAAAACTCATTAGGTTACTTGTCTAAGTTATTGGTTAAATAGAGGTAATAAGCCCAGGAATTATCTCCAGAAGGGTATATAGCATGATTTCGGAAAAAGATGCAATGCAGCAGTTAAAACGTGGGTGCGATGAGATCCTGCTTGAGGCTGAATTGCAGGAAAAATTAAAGCGGGGAAAACCTTTAAAAATCAAGGCGGGATTTGATCCCACGGCACCCGATCTGCACCTGGGTCACACCGTGTTGATTAATAAAATGCGTCAATTTCAGGAACTCGGGCATCACATTATGTTTCTGATAGGCGATTTTACCGGGATGATCGGTGATCCCAGCGGCAAATCCGCAACCCGACCACCGCTTACGCCGGAGCAAATCCAGCAAAATGCGCAGACCTACCAGGAACAGGTCTTCAAGATTCTTGATCCGGATACGACCGAGATTTGTTTCAATTCGACCTGGCATGGGCCCAGAACCTCTGCCGACATGATTCGCCTCGCCTCTCGTCATACCGTGGCACGCATGCTCGAACGAGATGATTTCTCGAAGCGATATAAAAATAACCAACCGATTTCGATACACGAATTTCTGTATCCACTGGTGCAGGGTTGGGATTCAGTCGAAATGCAGGCCGACGTCGAATTGGGTGGCACCGATCAGAAATTCAATTTGCTGGTCGGACGCGAATTGATGAAGGCTGATGGTATGGAGCCCCAGGTCATTCTGACCATGCCTATCCTGGAGGGACTCGACGGCGTACAAAAAATGTCTAAGTCGCTCGACAACTATATCGGTATCGAGGATGCGCCAAACGAAATGTTCGGCAAGATCATGTCAATCAGCGATGAATTGATGTGGCGGTATTTTGAATTATTGAGTTTCCGACCGATGAATGAAATTGAACAATTTCAACTTGACGTCGGCGCCGGTACTAATCCCCGTGACATCAAGTTCCTGCTGGCCGAGGAAATCATTACACGCTTTCATAGCGTCACGGCCGCCGAGTCAGCCAGGCAGGACTTCATCACGCGTTTTGCCAAGGGCGCAATGCCTGACGACATGCCTGAAACTACCGTAACCCTAGAACGGGAGACCATCGGTATTGCAGCCCTGTTGAAGCAGGCCGGGTTGACCAGCAGCACTTCCGAAAGCTTTCGCATGATACAGCAGGGTGCGGTTAAGCTCGATGGCGAGAAAGTGTCCGATAAAGGGCTGGAACTGGAGCAAGGTTCAATCGTCGTGGCCCAGGTCGGCAAGCGAAAATTCGCCCGCATAACCCTGGCCTGATAAATTTTGTAAATAGCGCTTGACGCGATATTAATACTGCCTATAATGCGCGCCTCGTCGGGTTGAAGCGGCAAGCTGTGATAGCGCTGATTCGTATCTCGGACGAGCATTAAAAAGCCCCTGCAATTCAGGCAGAGATCGACACATCAGCATTTATCCCGATAAATGCTGCGGAAGTCGTTGACGCCGCGAAAAAAGGGCTTATAATTCGCGCCTCGCTTTTATAAAGTACCCGACGATCTGACGATTTTCGGGGATGCGAGGTGGGTCTGATAAAGACCCGGAATCACCAGGCGTTCCCTGGTGAAAATGATCTTTTACAATTGATTAGGTAATTTGTGTGGGCACTCATGTCATTGATGATTTCGTATCATTACGATTTGAGTGACCAAAACTTTAACTTACGTTAAATAAGTCGAGGTTACTCTCTTCAAAAAAGTTACACG
>Ga0224508_10000173_pt1 | contig 68121 bp, 64 predicted proteins | sample SF_Jan12_sed_USG_4_FD_170157 | JGI IMG/M metagenome (GOLD analysis project Ga0224508, IMG submission 170157) | Sediment microbial communities from San Francisco Bay, California, United States - SF_Jan12_sed_USGS_21 | ecosystem: Environmental > Aquatic > Marine > Sediment | place: USA... | reverse complement strand
CCCGAAACTGCCGCCACGAACGTCCGCTTCTGGCCGATTGCAGCCGGTCACATTTTCAAAATTCTATGTGCTTGAACGACCGCTATTGATGAAAGCAGACGTTCGGAAAGTGGGCCCAGGAAAATCGTTCGCTGAACGACCGCTTCCCCTCGAAAGCAGCCGCCCGAATGATAAACTGTCGAACGACTGCAAATGACCCGTTGCAGTCAGTTGGCTAAGAGGGATCTAACGTCTGCTAATCGGCGAATAGCAGCCGTTAACGCTTTGTTACGCAGCTTCATTCCCTTACTGAGACTCTTCGCCTGCCGACTGGATATCCTGGTCCCGCTACTCGTTTCGACTCGGAGACTGGGTGCCATCACCGATGACTATGTTGCCGACTGGGAGCAGACTGCGCAAAGTCGCTGACGCGGCGTCGAGATAGACAAGAAAACCCGATTCGTACTCCTCGAAGCGATCATCATCGCGAAGGGCCGAGAGTCGGGGTAACTTTTCGATCGTCTTCCATGCGCGGGAGACCGGAGTATATTTGGAAGGTGGCTCGTCTTGCGCTGGCAGCGTCTCCCGTTGGTACTTGTTCCACGCCTCGTCGGCCTCCTGTAACTTGGAAATCTCGCGATAGTTGTCTCGAAACTCTTCGAGCAGGTTTTTGACGAACTTGGTCATTTCACGAATTGGCTCCCTCAACTCCTCTTTTAAGTTCGGAAACTCAGGATCCAAGGCGCGCTTGATGTTATGTAGGGTCACAACGCCACCGACGAGCTGCCGCATCTGCTCACCATAGGTTTTGGCTGAACGGTGAGCCTCGACCAAAAGGCGACAGCTCTCCACACGGTCGTAGACTGATTTGAAATCCGCGAGGAGGTTTCTGATGAACTCAAGGCGTGCCTCGTCTTTTTGGCGCTTCTCATGACGCTCTTGATCGCGGCGGTCTTCTCCTTTGTCGCGATCGAGAAAGACCTGCCGTACCAGTGCGCCTAAGACCGTAAGGATAGCGAGAGTCGCTCCAGTCTCTCCAAGATGAATGAGGAGGTCATTTGGAGATGTTACGCCATATGTGAGCTTCAGCATCGTTCCCCAGAGTCCGAGCCCCACCAAAACGACAATACTGAGTGTGACTTTAAGATTTTTCATTTTTACCCTCCGATCGTGCAACTCTCTTCGGCTTCGAGCTGCTTAACCAGAATTCGAAGTCGCAAGTGTCCCTTCGCACAAGGACAATACTGTCCAACAACGTGGTAAGTGTAGCCTTAACTGCTTGTTTTCCTAAAGCGCGGGTTTCGCGAACGGGACATAAATACAAGGAGGCAGCAGAACACGGTTGATTTGCGCAAGCCGCGCCGTCTGGATCAGGGTTCAAGAGTGCAGCGGCGATAAGGCCATCCGTCGCCTAAGCGCGCGATAGCAGACACTTGTTCGTCATCACCTGGAGGACGGCTCATGGCCGATAGCTGACGGTCGATTTATCCGTTTTCTGGCTTATTCAGCGTCCGCTATTGGGAAAAGCAGCCGTTCACCCTGAGCGGCAAAAATGGTTAGGACGAACCTCTCGCCCTGCCCTGCGACTCCGCGTCTTATCTTTTGACACTTTGTTGGGCGTTAACATTTGCCGAGAAGTTGGCGCCCTACTCCACTTCAAGTGACCAAAATCGGCCACCAACTGCCTCTGAGATTCGGCGAATCTGTGGGTCCTGGATAGACCAATGGGTGAAAGTGGACGAGACCCTTGGTATCGTGACGATTGCAGCTCACTCGTGCGCGAATACGAACGGGACCATTGGTCGAATTGCTATGTTTACGCAAAGTTTTCGCATCCTCACTGCCGCAATGCTCATTGTCGTCCCGCTTTTTGTGCACGCTAAGTGTCAGACATCAAGGATTGTCGCTGTTGGCGATGCCCATCCGCAAGGCGTGCAAATTACAGAACCCGATATAGCAGGTCGTTTCAATATCTGGAACGGTCCGAATGTACGCGTTAACGGCGAGGCGGTTCATCTGAACCCTGACTTGCAGGATGGCCATTTTATCGACTGGTCGAGCGGTCCTATCCACGAGCGACCGACCGCTGTCGCATTGTTTACGGTTTCGTTCTTTTGTTTCTTTAACGGCGGCGACAGCCATGACCATCAAATCTACATAGTCGATTACCTATTTTCGCCTGAGGTTCATGGTGGTTACATCTTTCTACCGGGTCGTGGCGATGCCCGATATCCTTTTAATGCGAAGTCGATCGTGCATGGCGTCGAAGGGAGCTGGTTTCGTTCCACCAAGGCCTGGGAAGACACCATTCGGCCAATACTGGAGCGTAGCGTAGACGCGCCTTAACTCTGAGTCCACCTCAACGAATGGCCACTTTTGGGACGATCGCGCAGATTCGATCAAGTGGCATTTTTCGAAGATTACCGAGTGTAGTTTGCCTAATCGATTGTTATCCAAAGGGCCATCCGAAACGCCCTCTTCCCCGTTACGCAAAGTCTAGTGATTTCTTACAATTTGTAGTGTGGCGCAGTGAAATATTGCGCCAATAACAAACAAAAAAGGCGAAACCGAAGTTTCGCCCTTGTATACATCCCACGCATAAGACTGTTTTTTTGGCCCTGGCGAGCGAAATGTGAAAAAGCGCCACCGCGGACAAAGTGATCCGTGAAACAGAACGCTTACAGGTCGCTTTCCTCGGACCGGCGCGTGTCCTGTGGCGCGCTTTCGCGGGCGCTGGCGCTGACGCGCAGCACCGGGTCGCTATAGAACAGGTATGTCAGCGTCGAAGCGCCACCACATACGAGCAGATCGACGTGAAAGCGATCATCGATGCGCCAGGATGTCCATTCCGAGGGTCGGTAGAAGCGGCTGCCGGGGAGCGATTTGTTCCAGAGACAGCCGCGCTGTTTTGCGTCCACCTCGGCAATCGGACGGACGACGCCGCTGCCGTACTTCGATCGCAATACGCGCGTGATCCGGTCCACAGCGTCAGCATGGCCCCGAATTCTGTAGCGGCCCCGGGTCATACCGAAGCGTTTGTCGCAGTCGTAAAAAACCGTTGCTGGTGCGCCAAGAAGATCGACATCCATCTCCAACGTGCCGCCATACCATTTGTTGAAGCGCCACGTGCCACCCCCCAACGGGCGCTTGCGCTGGTACTCGGCAGCAGCGACGTCGCCGCAGGGTGAACCGAATGTATTGCCGCGAAACGCCGCTGTTCCGGCCGTGACAACGCGCCTTTTCGGCACTGACGGCGCTTCCACGACGGGTACCGTGCTCACCCCCGACCTTTCTGCCGCGAGCTCGGCCGTATTCATGTCCACGTCCGGCAATTTCATAATTGCCGCGGCCGGGATCGCGAAATTGATGTTCTGGGCTATGTCCAGCGAGGCGACGGCGACGCCGAGGACGGCGCCATGTTCGTCCGTGACCGGTCCGCCGCTGCTGCCGGCGCTAATGGGTGCCGATATCTGAAGGTATGACCGGCCCTCGATAATCCGTTGGCCGCTTGCGAGTCCCGGCGTAATCGTGCCTTCGAGTCCGTGCGGACTGCCGAAGACGTAAATCTGCTTGCCGGGCCGGATATCCGTGCCGGTGGACAACGTCAGGCCCGGAATATTCGCGGGCCCAATCTCGCCGACGACAAGATCGACATCGCGATCGAATTTGACGATGCGGCGGATGTCGAGCTGACGCCCACCGCACTTCGCCGTGGCCGTCTGCAGCCCAGCGAGCACGTGCGCATTGGTCACCAGCAAGCCACTGCCGCTCAACACAAAGCCACTGCCACGGTTGACGGGGGTGCCGTCTTGTGCGATCGCGACGATCGTGCAAACGGAACCGTTCACCGATTCGAACAGTTGCTCGGTGACAGCCGACGCCGGCTGACCAATGACTTGCGCGTTTGCGGTGCTAATACTGAAGATTGCGACGAGACCGGCGGCGACAAACCATGCGGCTCTGCCCTCTCCTCGCCCTGTGCTGTGCGTTTTGCGGTTGCAATCGGCTTGTATCATTGTTTTTACCTCCCGACCGTTACGTATCTGTTATTCGTCTCCCGACCGGCGCGGCAAATAGTCGATACGCTGTATTTTGCCGTCATCGAAATGCAGCACAGCCGGAAACTTTCCCCAGCCGCGGTCGTAGATCCATTGCTCGGATGTCGCGAATCCAGCGAACCGCGTAAAGCCGCTCAGTACGCCGGCGCGTACGGGGACTTGAGTGACGAAGCGCTTGGCGGGTTCGCCGCAGAGCGCCATAACTTCCGCGGCGCTCGCGCCGACGTCGATGAGGCGACCTTTACAACGCAGGGAACCGTAGGCATCCGCAGCCCCGGTGGATAAGAGCAAGATCGCCAACACGGTCGTTCTGTACATAACAATAAGTTTAGACAACGTGGAGACAGCGTGTTCCACATTATGTCAATACACGTAAGATTTATTCGACGCGAGATGCCGGAGTCTACTGGGACACTCACACATCGTTTTGAGGCTGAACCCTGATCGAGACGTCTGGCGACTTGTGTGGAGCGCCCCACTCCGAGCTGCGCTCTATATTCATTACACGAACGTCCGCATTCCCTAATAGCCGTCATTCAACCAGCGCAAAATCACAGAAATCGAACGGCAGCTTTCGGCCAGAAGCGGCCATAGAAAGACGCCGTCACGAGAGCGGGCCTTTTCAGAGTTTACTTCACAAGCGAGTTGCTGATTTAAGTTATCCGTCTCTGCCCGCTCAATCAGGAACGATTATTGTCCCTTTGGTGGTTCCAATCGCGGCACTCACAGTCTCACCAACTGCCCAGGCTTCGAACTCAGTTGTCCACGTGCCGGTCGCTCCGTCGAAACGTCCGGTGCCGCCGGTGATGGTTCCCTCTAGGTGCCCAGTAAAACTGAAGGGCAAGAAGGTTATGCAGGTTTGTGCGGCTGTGGTTACGTGGAAGAGCATGGAGCCGTCTTTGAACGTCGAGACAAAGCTCTGTTGCACGAGTTCGGATTGGAGGTCGCAACCGGCGCCGGGCAACATGGGTTTGAACTCTCCCACAGACTGAGTCGTCGATTTGCCAGGACTCCCTTTGGACTGAAAGGTGAAGGCACTGGCGAAGAGCCCATCATCATTCGTATCGATGCTGGTTGAGTAACCCACACCGGAGAACCGCTGGTTGTACTTAATCTCACCCGACTGGGCAGCCCCCGACAAAATAAGGCCTACACATATCGCAATAACTACTGGAAGCTTCATGGCATGTCTCCTCTTGGCTTGATTGGATCGTGATCGGACGATCACTCGGCAGCCCGGCGATCTTGGGTCCTTCGGGGAGTCGATTATGGCTTCTCGGAGGAAGCGAGGACCCGTGGCTTTGCGTCCCTGACTTTGGTCAGGTTTGCCTTTGTCACACGGTAGTAAAACTACATCGCGAGACACGAGGGTGCCATGATAATTGTCAAGACGAAGTACGAAAGCGTATTTCGATTCACGTCCGCTTTGGGTCATTAGCGGCCTTTCGCACCGATATTACCCGAATGGCGGCTTTCGGGCGCTACGCAGACATTCAATCGAGTAGTATTTGTCCGAAAATTGCAATGTGTAGTTTGGGCCCCGAGAGTTAAGCCAGGTTCCATATTCATTGAGTACGAGGAGCCCAAAATAAGTTTCGTCGTAAGATCTTCGAGCCTCGGCCAAACTTGTAACCTCTTCAATGCCGACACCTATCTTTCTGATATCGTCCCCGGAAGGCTAGTCGGGAACGCTCAAGACGCGACGATTCTTTGGCGCTTCGATACGTTTGGCAACCAGTTCAGCCTCAGATCCAGATTGGTAGCCACACGGCGCCCAGACGCTAAGGCGTCGTTTATCCTCGAGACCGCGCCTACTTTTCTTCGTCGACTAGCAATTGTGCTGCTTTTAACGGAACGCCTGACCATCTTACGAGAGCCGATGTTCGACGGATCGGTGCTAGACTTCTTTTAACCACCCGATCCAGACGTAGATAGTTTGTTACCGAACAAGGGTGCTTATATGTCGAACACGCCTATTGAATTACTGTTGGCGTTAGTTGCCATTCTTGTTGTTATTCCTTGGCGGTCTGCGAGTAGCGCCGAGCTTCTTGAAGTCGATCCGCCAATGCAGAGAGTCCACGAGCTGATCACGCTGCGGGGTTCGGGGTTCGGCGATAGGCAGGAAGACCAAGCGGTGATCTTCACCGACGGGACGACCACGATAAGAAGCGGCAAGGCCTATTTATGGCGCGATGATTTCATCCAGATCCGCGTGCCGGTCGGCAATCGTATCGGCACGTCAATCACGCCAATTCCCAAGACACCGTTACTCGTCGCAGTTGACCTCGGCGCGCGCCGGACTAACTACCGGGGCTTCCGGGTCATTACTTCGGCCCTCAATGAACTCGGTTTTCGTCAGCTTACGGAAATCGACGGCCATCGGGACATCAGCATGATTCTCGGTGATCCCAACATGAATCTTGGGCGGAGCAAAGATGCTGAAGTGGCCGATGTTAACGGCGACGGCTTTGAAGATATCTTCGATAACAACTCCAATAACGATCGAAACGCCAGTCATTCGGTACTGCGCCTGAATAACCTTGATAAGCGATTTACTGCGATGGCGTTTGACCCGCTGAACGACGGCGAGACTGGCAGCTTCGCGGCAATAGTTCCCAGCGGTGGTGATTTCTTTGAAGACCACGCGAGCTACGACGCCGATTTTGTGGATATCAATAATGATGGTCTGCCAGACCTGGTGCAGACCGCCGCCAATAATTTCACGATGAGTGATTTTCGCATTCGCATCTTCATGAACAATGATGGCGGCGTGCCCGGTCGTTTCATTGAGGACTCGGCAGCGCGACTGCCGTCGGATGCCATTCCTGATGGCTGGTGTCCTGATGATTTCGATCATGCGGACATAGACAACGACGGCAACCTCGATTTCCTGGTAACACTGCGCACGGCGCCATTTTTTTGTCCAGAGCGCACCTCACAGACGCGCGTATTTCGCAATGCCGGCGACGGTCGATTCATCGCGCCCATCGTGATCAACGCGCCTGACAGTATTTCCACTCATGATTCTTTTTTCCTTGACGCCAATACCGATGGTTTTGAGGACGTTTTAATTTGCAATGAATGGAATTTGGCGGAATCGGATGGCCGCACCGCCGTGGAATCACAATTGTTTCTGCATAACGCTGACGCCGATAGCCCCGAGTATTCGCTATCGCAAAATTTCCCCGTCGCCGCCGCCACCGGCGCGCCGGCGGACTTCAATGGCGATGGCATCGTAGACTTTGTTATCGGTGCTGAGGATGTGCGGGTGTTTATCAACGATGCGGCCACGCCCGGCAACTTCAGCAGTACCCGATTACCTGGCATCGATCCAACACACCCCGGCGATCCATTCTATGACCTGGAACTCGGCGATCTGAATCTCGACGGATCGGTGGACATTGTCGGCACACGCACCGGTAGCGATTGGGGCAGAAACGCGGACCGCAATGTCTGGATCTGGTTGAACCGCGGTGACGGAACTTTCGCGGATCCGATTTCCACTCCTTCGTCGACGGTGTTACCTGGTAATGGCCCGTATCAACGCTTATCCGCGGACCTGCTGGACTTCGATCGTGACGGCGACCTGGATTTGTATCTCGCTGGTGCCGACACGCAGGATGTGGTGCCGCGGCCGCCCACCGGTCCCGTCGGATTGGGTCGGGTGCCCAATCAGTTTTACGAAAATTTGGTTATTGGGCTGCATATCCTGTCCCCGGAACAAGGCGAGCCTGCGTGGGGCGGCTCCTCAAGCGTTGGCAATCGCATACTCGTGCGTCTGTTGGGCGGTAGCGCCGGCATCGACCTCAGTCCGGGCAATGTTGCACTGAGTGTCGACGGCGAACCGGTGGTGCGCGTAATCACTGAAGCAACGATCAACGGTGAATACTGGATGCTCGTGGAGACCCCGCCCCGCTCGTCGGGTTGTTATGCGCTGGATGCGGTACTGCGCGATGACCCCGCTATCAGGGATCGGGAGCCAAATAGCGTGTGCTATCGCGACACACAGATCTTGGATCGCGCGGTGGCTGTCGATCGTACCAACAGTATGATTGAGTACGATCGGGAAACGGATACGTTTTCCGATGAAAAGATCGAGGCAGCCCGTGCGGCGGGACGCTTTTTTGTCAATCTCTCCAATGATCAGGACCGTATCGGCGTAGTTAGTTTCAAACGCGACAGTGATGACGGCGACGAGGTGGTCGAACAGGACGAGCTCGCAAGAACGGACTTTCGCATGGTCCAGGCCCAACCCGATGCGACGACCAACAATCGAGAACCCGCGGCGCGAATCATCGGCAATCTGCGGCCGGATGGCGAGGGCTTTCCCCTGGAAACATCGATCGGAGCCGGCCTGACCGAGGCTTGGGACATGCTACGGGATCCAGCGCAGGGCGATCCAACGCACCAATGGGAGATTGTATTAATCTCCGATGGCCGTGAGAACTTCGCACCGTTTTGGGAGCGGGAGGGTGAATTCCCGCTCAAACCGCAGCTGGACATGGCCGACCCGTCGGTTCGCGTGCATACGGTCGCGATTGGCCAGGATGCCGATGTGGGCGTGCTTTTCGATATCGCCAACACGACCGGCGGAATATTTTGGGATCTACTCGAGGGGCGCGGGTCCTACGGTTTGATGAGCCGTCTTGCCAGCGTCTATAAGGAGATCGACGAACGCCAACGTGACGAACAGCGCTTTTATTACCGCGAGGGTATCCCGCCTGAGGTGCGGAGTCTGGGAACGGAACTAACGCATTTGCCGGCGCCGATCCCGACCGGGTACATTCCGGTGGCGGAGGGTTTTCAGGTCATTACCGTCGCATTTCACTGGAACCGTGATGACGGCGCGCGCGTCGTCCTGAGAGATCCGACGGGCAGCATCGTCAGTGCGGCACCGCCGGGGCTCTCGGCTTTCGCCGACAGCAAGCATCAGATCTATCGCGTCGTGAATCCTGCAGCCGGCCTTTGGAGCTACAACGTCTACGTACAAGATCGTGAACCCGATCTCGAATTTTTCGCTGCAGCTTCCGGTATCGGCGAGCTTGTCATGCGCACGGGGCCAACACAGGTTGATGAGCTCACACCGGGCCGCTATGGGACCCCGTTGCGCGTCGTACTAGGCGACTTCAGACCGATTCATCTGGCCATCGTGCGTGGCACGGTACGTCGGCCCGACCGGATCAAAGTGCCGATAATCCTGCATGACGACGGCGCCCATCACGACGGTGCCGCCGGTGATGGCATTTATGGCACGTACTTCGAACACGATCTGCCCGGTGCGTACCTGTTTTCGGTTAAGGCCAACGGAACCTCCAGCCGAGGCGAGCCATTTAAACGATACGCCAGTTTCTCATTTGTGTTCGGGGGCACCGATGCCGATGATCCGGGGCCTAGTGAGATCCCCGGACAGCTCGAGCGACCGTGGAGTGTGTGTGGCCCTTATTTCAAGTGCGCGCTTATCGCCGCGTTGATCGCCGCCCTGTTAGTGGCGTTTGTGATGTGTTTTTTGTGTGATCGGATCAAGCTTTGGTTCCGGTAAACAACGCGAATTAGGGACGAGAGTGAGCGCGCCGCGTCGGCATGGCCGCCTAGTCGGCCGTTTGCACTGAGCGATCGATTTTCGCCGCAGACGCTTTGAGGGACTTCGCTATCTTCACGGGATAGATAGATTCGGCAAAAGGATCTTGCATGGCTTCCGGCAAAGAGGCCAGTTCACGTGCCGCGTGGTCGCGCACTGAAGTCAGATCCGGCGAAGACGTAAGCCGTTCGCCGTTACGCATGACGGTCTCAAGGAGCGCAGTACCCTCGCACGTTTCATTGATCTCTACCAGGGCATCGCCCTGAATGAGGCCATCAGCATCGTACCGCCGATAAACCTGTTTGCGGCCGGGCCATGTTGCTTTGCCAGGTGATATTTTGCGACGCGCGGTGCCTGCATATTCCTGAATCTTGTATGCACAATCGAGATACGGGGCATCGGCGGACACATCGACGTGAGTACCGATGCCGAAGCCATCCACAGGTGTATCAGTGTATTCCGTTGCCAGGACGTATTCATCGAGGCTGCCACTGCAGAAGATGGAAATATCCTCGCATCCATTGCCGTCCAGGATTTTTCGGACTTCGTCGGCAAGCGCCGGCATGTCGCCGCTGTCGAGTCGTACGGCGCGTACCGTAATCCCTTCCGGACGCAGCCGCCGGACCAGGCGCGTAACAGCGCGCGCGGCGGCTAATGTGTCGTAAGTGTCAATCAGGAGCACCGAACCGTCAGGATAAGTTCGCGCGAAGTGCTCGAATGCCTCAATCTCCGAAGAATGTGCCTGTATAAAGGAATGCGCCATCGTGCCAAAGATAGGTATGCCAAATTCAGCTTCGGCCAATACCGTCGACGTCCCTGTAAAACCCGCAATGTAGCTCGCACGCGCAGCCAGCAAACCAGCCTCCGCACCATGCGCGCGTCGAAGTCCAAAGTCGACCAACATCTTCCCTGGCGCTGCCAGCACGCAACGTGCTGCTTTGCTCGCAATCAGCGTCTGATAATGTATGAGATTAATCAGTCGGGTCTCGATGAGTTGCGCCTCCGGTAGCGCAGCAATGACCTGCACGATGGGCTCGTTCTCAAAGCAAAGCGTGCCCTCCGGCATTGCCCGGACCTCACCCAGAAATTGAAAATCCTTGAGATAATTCAGTAACTTCGAACTGAATCTTCCCGTTGATTCGAGCCATTCGATCTCATTTGCACGGAACGACAGCCGCTCGAGGTAGTTGAGCAGCTGCTCCAGTCCGGCGACCATCAGGAAACTGCGATTCTTTGGCAGCCGGCGGACGAAAAATTCAAATACTGCCTCGTCGCGCATGTCCGCTTCGAGATACGCATCCAGCATTGTCAACTGATAAAGATCCGTCAGTAGTCCGCTTGATTTCTGCATTGCACTCCAATCATTTTTGGATCTGGACAAGGCGGCGCGAATATCAGCGCTGACCATTGAGAACCGTCGCGGCTTCCATGAACTCCGCGTGCGCGCGGTGCAATTTTTCGATGGCTCGGGCGCCGGCGGCCTCGTCGATTGCGCTGATCGCATCCGTCAGCAACACCACTTCATATCCAAGTCGCAGAGCGTCCAGCGCCGAATTGAGTACGCAGTACTCTGTCGCTAGCCCGCCGATGAACAGCCGCCGGATGCCCAGATTTCTCAACATTGAATCGAGCGCGGTACCCTCGAATGCGGAATAAGCATCTTGATCAGTCGACGTGGCTTTGTCGACGATTGTCGTGTTGGCCGGCAACTGGAGTGCAGGTTCAATCATCGCACCGCGACTATCGGCAATACAATGCGGCGGCCATTGTCCGCCGGACGTCTGAAACGAACAATGATCTGCTGGGTGCCAGTCGCGGCTTGCGAAAATCGGACGACCGTTACGGGCGAATGCCTCGATGTATGCCGCCAGCACCGGTACGACTTTATTTCCACCGGGCACGGCAAGCGCGCCACCGGGCAGAAAATCCCGCTGTGCATCAACTACAAGCAACGCGTCATTGTCTCTAAGCATCATAATTGCGACCGCTTAGCTCGTGGTGGCCATCCTGCCGACCCGTAAATGATCTTACTCAATGCGCTTAGGTTGCTGGTCGGCCCTCCCACGCATCACGCAATAAATCGCGAACAAAATCGTACCAACGATGCTATACACATGGGTCCTGTATTTCAGTACGGAATTCTACGGAGCAACTCGGTCGACACATCAGCACTCATCATCAGTAGGCATAACTACTACTTCACTTCCGGCAATACCTCGTGCATAAATATCAAGCAGGTGATCGCGCCAATGTCACTAATCGAGCAACTTCATCCAATGTGAAAAGGAGCTAGCCATGCGCGCAATTGACATGAGCCCACCGATGTTAGCCACCATAGACGAATCCGCGCCGCTGCTTGATGCCGCCAAATTGATGCGTGAAAAAGGCGTCGGAGATATCTTGATTTCTAGTAAGGGTGTGGCGGAAGCCGGTTCGGTTGGCGTGATCACGGATCGAGACATTGTTGTGCATGCGTTAGCCTGTGATCTGAATCCTGAAGATTTGACCGTCGCCGACCTTTGCACACGAGAGCCCGTCAGGATCGACGCAGACGCCGGTCTGGCCGAAATCACTGCGGCAATGAACAAACACGGCGTTCGGCGTGTACTGGTCACTCGGAATTCCGAAATCATTGGCATCGTCACGCTGGACAACGTCATCGACGCGATGGCCGAAATAATAGGCAACCTAAGCCAAATGCTTGCGCGTCAGTTCGACTACGAACAGGCACACTTGGTGCCCACGAAATCTCGGGATAGTGCCGCCTGAGGATAGGTTTCTCATAAGCGGTTAAAACCGATATGCAAAAGCCAATTGAAATTACATTTCGCGACATGAAACCGTCACCCGCCCTGGAGGCTGCGGTACGCGAGCGGGCCGAGAAATTGGAAAAATTTTGCGACGAGATTATCGGCTGCCGTGTCATGATTGAATCGCCCCACAAACACCATCATAAAGGCAAGCTTTATCACCTGCGTGTCGACGTAACGGTTCCGAATAGTGAGATAGTCGTGAAGCGTTCGCCAGATGATCGTCATTCTCACGAGGATCCCTATGTCGCCGTACGTGATGCTTTCGACAGCGTCCGTCGTCGACTGGAAGACTACGTTCGCAAAAGACGCGGCAAGGTCAAGTCGCACGAGCCATCGGCCCACGGGCGTGTTTCTGTGCTGGAGCCGGAGGAAGACTACGGGAGACTGGAGACGCCCGACGGTCGAGATATCTTTTTCCATCGCAACAGCCTGGTGAATGCGGAGTTTGACGATCTGGCGATTGGTGCGGAATTGCGCTTCGTCGAGGAGGCCGGGGAAAAAGGACCGCAAGCGACATCGGTCTTTGTTATCGGGAAACACCACCCAGCGCCGTGATGTGACATCGCGGGGCCCCCGCTGCGCATGAACTAGCCCTTGATGCAGATCATCGGCCGGAGACGGCAGACTTTGGTAGTCAGGCCCGCCCGATCAGCGGCATCAACGACACCAGTGACATCCTTGTAAGCTCCGGGTGCTTCCTCGGCAATGCCTCGGCTTGACGGACTACGAACAATAACGCCGTCTTGTGCCAGCTCGTCTGCGATTTCCCTACCGCGCCACCGTTTTCGCGCTTGATGTCGGCTCATCTTGCGCCCAGCGCCGTGACAGGCCGAACTGAATGCAAGCTCCTCGCCGGCCTCCGTACCGGCAAGAACATATGACGAGGTCCCCATAGAACCACCAATGAAAACAGGCTGCCCGACATTTCTGAAAGCAGCGGGCACGTCTTTGGAGCCCGGGCCCAGCGCTCGCGTTGCGCCTTTTCGATGTACGTGCAGCCGTAGGCTCTCTCCATCGACGACGTGGTGCTCTTCCTTGCAAATATTGTGCGAAACGTCGTACACGAGTTTGAGCGTCGTATCGGGAAAGAATTGCGCGAATGCAGTACGCGTCAGGTGAGTCAGAATCTGCCGGTTGGCGAGCGCACAGTTAACAGCGGCGCGCATGGCACCAAGGTAACGCTGACCGAGTCCCGAATTGATCGGCGCGCATGCCAGTTCCCGATCGGGTAGTTTTATGCCGTATTTTTCGGCTGAAATTGCCATCTCACGCAGGAATTCAGTGCCGATTTGGTGTCCCAGGCCGCGAGATCCGCAATGAATACTGATGACCGCATCCCCTTCGCGCAGCCCGTAGGCGTCAGCAATCGAATTGTTGAATACTTCGCTGACATATTGCACCTCAAGGTAATGATTTCCGGAACCGAGCGTACCCATTTCGTTACGCTGACGGCGCCTAGCGCGTGCGGACACGGCAGCCGGATCAGGATCAGCCTGACATCCTGATTCCTCGATATGCTCGAGATCGTCTGGCAAACCGTAGCCTTCGGCAACGGCCCACTTCGCGCCACCGGTTAGCATGTTGTCCATATCAGTATCATCGAGGCGAATCCTTCCAGTGCTGCCAACTCCGGCGGGAGTGCTTCTAGATAACTCATGTGCCAACTCGGCTTGCACGGACTGAATAGCCTCGCGCGACACGCCAGTGTCGATCAGTCGCACGCCACAGGAAATATCGAATCCAACACCGCCGGCCGAGATTACGCCGCCTTCATCCGCGGCGAACGCCGCCACACCGCCAATCGGGAAGCCATAACCCCAGTGCGCATCAGGCATAACAAGCGCGCTCTTGACGATGCCGGGTAACCGGCAGACGTTGCAGATCTGCTCATGGACCTTGTCGTCCATATCCTCGATTAGATCGCGATCCGCGAATATCACTGCAGGGACCTGCATGCTACCCGTTGCCGGTATGCGCCACCGGGTCTCGTCCAGCCGCTCCAATTTGCTCGTATCCATTCGCCGCTCTCGCTATGGGCAGGTGCAAACGGTCACCCGTTTGCGAACAGCCTCGTCAAACATCCACTACACACTGTACAAGCCACCCTTCATTAGTTTGCTCCACGGCCAGCGCCGTGTATGTGGCACCTTTAACCTCGACGGCAGGATGATGTTTTCCGCGGTTGACCGGCTCGCCCTTGACTTCCGCCTGCAGTACGCCAGCAGTTATCGTTACACTGAATTCGCGAAATAGCATCTTTCTGACGGCCATTTCATAAATCAGAGTATTGAGCCAGTCGACCAGCAATAATTCATCGCTCGGCGCCTCGCAAAAGAGGCTGATCGATTTTTCAGCTATCACCGAATCCGGATCCGTGACCGCAGCGGTAAGCGCCATCGCTATTTGTTCGAAAGCCCGTGCCTTGCTCCGGCCACTACCGCGCAGTCCGAGATCAGCGTCATGCGAAAAATGGGACCAAGTCATTCCATTTGCACCAGGCACTGTGGAATCTTCGCATTGCAGCCGCCATACAGGATTAAGTTTAGGCAAAGGGATGACTATCGAGTATCGGCAGATTTACCTACATGGTCTGCAGCGAACGCATCAGCATGCGAATAGCGTCACGAGAGAGTACCGCTTCAATACTCCACTGCGGTGTCAGCTACTTTTGCCGCCAGCCGCCGTTAACGAGGATCCAGTCACCAGCGCGAGTTTTTTCAATCGCCTTCTTGCCAGCCAGTGCCTGAACTTGCTCGAGCGTGAGATTGTTGGCCGCGGCAATGCGTTGGTACTCAGCTTTACGTTTTTTGTTGATTTCAGCGACGAGTTCAACGACATCGCCAGGCGCGGATGTGACAACGAGACCAAGATAACCATCGGCTCGTTCTCCGACAAGCCCATCACGCTTGGCTTGATCCAAATTTGCCGCAAATACCGCGGTACTCACTAACGCGAGAATCATGAACGCCGTTGTCGCAATGCGATTACTACGTGTCAAAACAATTCCCCTTCTTCGCTGAATAGATCATCGAGTTCCCTGTCTACCTTGATCAGGATCTCGTGCTTGATGTTTACGTTCATGTTAATAGTGATCGGCTCATCCGTCGCGACTTTTACCGTGGGGGTGCAGCCGGCAATGAGCAGATATCCGAACAGTACAAACAAGCGTAAATACATAGTTTCGAGTCTCAGCTGAGTTCTACTGAAGAATAGCGGAGTTCTTAGATACCCGCCACTTACTCTTGGGTCCCTAGTTCAACTTTTTCGGTGACCCGGTCTTTCAAGCGCAAGGATTCAAGCAATACCGGAATATTCTCACTGATATTCAGGTTGTACTGTATCGCCCTTCCCTGCTCAACCGCAGGATTTCGACCCATCAGATGCACGGCCAACGTCATATCACCGTTTTCGGCGTAGTCAATTTCGCTGCTAAGGTCGGTGTAATTGAAATTTTTCAGCGCGAGTATGGCGAAGTCCAAGCCGGGTTGGCCGGTCACCTCGGAAAAGGCAGGCGTTAGACGTATTACGCCGCCCGGTGGTTGCGCCTTCAACGTCCCACCTTCCACCCGTGCTTTGTCGTTGTTAATTACGATCGGAAGGTTTCCGTCTACTGTGCCTGTCCCGACAATGTCATCGCCCTCGAGTGCCAGAATCTGAGCGAGGTCGAGCTCTTGAAGGGAAAGGTCAAACGCGGTTTTGCCTGCCTCAAGCTCATACATAAACGGCGTGGTGGCTGCTTTTCCACCGAGCATTGACATCCTCGCGGCGCTAACGTCCACCTGATCATTAAACCACGAAAGATTTACATGCAAATCGGTGATAGGAAAGCCTACGTCTACGGTTTCGACAAACAACGCGGTCGGATCGAGTGACCAATTAAGTACATTGGACGTGTCCGCCGAACGAAGGTTCAGTTCGCCGGATAGTCCCGATGCAAAATAATCGTCATAATGCGCCCGACACTTCGCAAGGTTTATGTCAACGATCGCAGCAATTTTGTCTGTCGATTGCCACTCGAGGTTTAGCGACACCTCCATGCGACCCGCGTCGATGTCGTAAGCTTCGTCCCAATCGGGAACCAATGTGGCGAATAGAGGAGCACCAAACGTCACGCTATTTGAAGCCGTGAGATCGCCCTCTCCGGACTCGAGCTCGTAGTTCAGTTTGACAATCGCCTCATTGAAAATGCCGGATGTAACGGTGCCATCCATACGGAAGTCGTCATCATCGATATTAATAGCAGACTGAAGCGATGCTTGATGAATCTGCTCGAAGGCTTCGACGTTGCCGGTAAAATGCAGTGGCCCTTGCGCTAACATTGGTTCGGCACGAGTAATTGTCAGTTTACTATTGAGGTTGCCAACGGCGTGGATGGTTTCGGATGTCGCATCGACGTCCGTATCAAACTCAAGCCGGATGTGCTGCGACTCCACTATCGAAAATGATCGAAGCGTTGCTTTGATATCGGTCGTCGGTTGTTGTATTCGCACGCGTAATCCGGAGCCTCCGGTCAGCGAACCGGCGTCGTAATGGAGTTCGTAGTTTTCAGGCAGTGTCAACGTGATGTCACTTTTGTTAGTCCGAGTTTGAATTGCTCCGGACAACACGGCATCGATCTTATTCGGCTCTATGCTGAGTGAGCCCGCTACGGAACTTAGTTCGAGATCGCCATCATCGGATTGCCATTCGACCGCGATTTCTGGGAACGTCGTGGCGCTGTCACCTAAGGACAAGGTATCCGGTGGCGGCCATGGCACGCGTGTTTGAAACATGCCTGTGACCGTGCCCTGCCCGGCCGGCAGCCCCAGCAATGCGCTCCCTAAGGTCAGCGCATATCCGCTCAGATTGAAGTTGCCGTCAACCGTCAGTTCACTGGCGGCAATCGCGCCTCGTGCCGATAAGAATTCCGTGCTCGCATCACCGTCGCGCTCAGCAAAACGCAGCTCGAATTCGTCAACGGATACATCGGCGGATACTCCGAAGTGACTTGCTTGTTCAGGTTCGATGCCGTCCATCGAAAACGACAAGGCGGTCTCGCTTTTCGATGCGCTTCCTGCCCCGACGAAACCGATATTCGGCACTCGAAGCACAATTCGCTCTATGTCCACGCGTCGGAATGGAATGATGTTGAACGCCTGGTCAATTGTTATCGATTCAGCTTGATCCGCGGTCGACGTGCTCGCGCTGACTGACATGTCCACTGATTCGATGGCAAGCTCGTTTAGTTGGCCCTGAAACAGGTTTCGCAGTGAATAGCCAAGACGCCCATTTTGGCCCTCAATGGTGAGGGCGTCAGAAACGAGCTTCAGGCTATCCAGTCGGACACTATGCAATCCCGGATAGCCAACCTGCACCTCAATTATCTCGACCCCGACGCGTTCTGCGACTTTTGGTGCGATACGTTCGATCAGCCACGGCGACGCAGAATATAGGACGATCGTCAGCAACGCGATCGCGGCGAGGAAAATGCCGAGCAGCTTGAGAAACGACGATAGAATTGGAACTCGCGGACTTGCGGTTTCTTGCTTCATGCGGCCATTATACGAGGCCAAGTGTCGTGTGAATGAGGGAAAACACTAGTCGAGGATTTGAAACTTGCCAATCAACGGCTTTCAAATATTAGTGTTGATACTTATATTTACGGCGTAGGAGCGGAGTATCGTAAGGGTATCAACATGCCACCGAATATAAAATCAGTCGCTCTTATCGGCTCGTACCTACCGAGACAGTGTGGCATTGCCACCTTTACGGCTGATCTTGCCAACGCGATTCTCGAGAACGATCCAAGAATCGATTGTTCTATCGTAGCGATGAACGATCGCGCGGACGGTTACGCGTATCCGGATGAGGTCAAATTCCAGATCAGCCAGGACGATCTGAATGAATACCGTCTCGCTGCAGATTTTCTGAATTTGGAGAATCCAGCGGTAATTTGTCTTCAGCACGAATACGGAATATTCGGCGGCCAACGCGGCAGCTTCATTATCGAACTCGCGAAGAACGTGAAGAGTCCTCTTTTTACCACCCTGCACACGGTGTTGAAAGAACCATCGGCGGAGGAGAGGAAGATCATCATCAAATTATCGGAAGTCTCTGCCAGCTTAGTCGTCATGAGCGAGCATGCTGCCGATTTTCTTCGTGATACATATCAGGTTCCAGAACGAAAAATAGCGCTCATTCATCATGGAATTCCTGATGTTCCGTTTCTGGACCCGGATCCATGCAAAAGTAAGCTGGGGGCAGGCGATAAGACTGTAATCTTGACGTTCGGCCTGCTCTCACCAGGTAAGGGCATCGAATACATGATCGATGCCCTACCCGATATCGTCAACTCACATCCGGACGTACTCTATTATGTGGTCGGTGCCACCCATCCGCACTGCAAGGCCGAAAGCGGTGAGGACTATCGCTTGAGTTTGCATCACCGGGCAAAGGAACTGGGTGTTGGCAACAATGTTGTCTTCCATGACCGGTTCCTGGCACGCGATGAGTTACTTGAGATTATTCGAGCTGCCGATATCTACGTTACCCCATATCTTAACGAGGCTCAGGTTGTATCCGGTACGCTGGCGTACGCGGTGGGTGCAGGCAAGGCCGTCGTCTCCACCCCCTATTGGCATGCACAAGAGATCTTGGCCGATGGGCGCGGCCGATTCGTGCCATTTAAAGACTCCAAGGCGCTGTCGCAACAGATCAATCAACTTCTTGACGTTCCGGAGGAACGTCTCAAGATGCGCCAGGCCGCTTTCGACTATTCACGGCCGATGGTAATGAAAGAAATGGGCCACCGTTATCTCGCTCTGTTTTCGCAGGCCAAGGCGCAACATGCTCGAGCGCGCGATCTCCCGGCACTCGATACATTGAGCCAAAAAGAACAGCGACTGCCACAGATCAACCTGAATCATCTTCGCCGCATGACAGATGACACAGGCATGCTCCAACACGCCAAGTTTACGGTGCCCAACCGAGCCCACGGATATTGCGTGGACGACAATGCCAGGGCGCTAATAGTCGCAACCAGGGTATGCGATTTGAATCGAAGCGATACTGCAATGATCGATTTATCGTCGGTTTATCTCAGTTTCTTAGATGATGCTTTCGAACCAGGAACCGGCAGATTTCGAAATTTCATGTCGTACGAGCGCACGTGGTTGGAAACTATTGGATCCGAGGACTCTCACGGGCGCGCGCTGTGGGCCCTGGGCGTAGCGGCCGGCACGGGGCAGGACTCCGGTCAAGTCGCTCTCGCAACGAAACTCTTCCACGATGCGCTGCCGGCATTAGACAGTTTTTCAGATTCTCGCGCCATCGCATTCCCAATTCTCGGTATGCAGGCGTATCTCCGTCGGAATAACAATGATCGCCAGGTTCGTCGGCTACTTGAATCGCTGGGTAACAGATTGTTGGATCGTTTCCGGCAATTCGCCACTCAAGACTGGCAATGGCACGAAGCCGAGTTGACCTATGATAATGCGCGCCTACCCGAAGCGCTGCTGGCCTGTGGTCGTGTTAGCAACGACGATGACATGGTGAAAACCGGTATCGATGTACTCGAATGGTTAAGAGACATCCAGGTCAGTCCCACCTATGGGTGTTTCGCCCCCGTTGGCAATCAGGGCTGGTTTCCAAAATCCGGAAGCAAAGCGCCCTACGATCAACAGCCACTTGAAGCGGCCGCCATGATCGGCGCCGGTATCGAAGCCTATGAATGCACGCAACGCGAAGAATGGGTTCAACTCGTATCTGCCTGTTTCAATTGGTACCTGGGGAAGAACGATCAACAAGTCCAACTTTACGATTATGCCAGCGGCGGATGTTGCGATGGGCTCACTCGGGACGGTGTCAATGAAAATCAGGGCGCCGAATCAACGCTGTCTTACCTGAGCTCCCTGCTCGCCATTTACAATCTACGAGGACTAACGACGAGTCACAATCATGTGGCATCTGACGCCGAAAAATTGCTGCCCGGGCAGCCAAATGCTGCGTGAGAGTCCTTCATTGTCGCTGGAGCCGTGATAACAGCTCTGGAAGGGATACGGTCGCAACCCGGCATCTTTGGTCTGCAATTCCATACGGAATTATCAACGTATCCCCGTGAACCATGCTTCCGCAGGTATAGACGACATTCGGCACGTAGCCGTCTCGCTCATGCTCGTCCGGTGTCAATATCGGCTCATCTAAGCGACCGATAACTTGCGAGGGATCGTCAAGGTCCAACAGCTCGGCCCAGACGCTGTATCTGCGCATCGGGCCGACTCCATGAAACAGCGCAAGCCACCCCGCAGATGTCTCCACCGGCGATCCACAATTCCCAATCTGAACAAACTCCAGCGGATGAACAGGCTCCTGCAGGAGTTCCGCATCATCCCAGTGGCGAACGTTGTCCGAGAACATGATGTAATTATTGACACCGTCTTGGCGTGACAGCATCACGAAATTTCCATTAATCCTTCGCGGAAATAACGCCATACCTTTGTTTTGGGCGGACTTGCCGCTGAGCGTGTGTATCTCGAATGTCAGGAAGTCTGTTGTCTTGAGAATCTGAGGCAGGATCGTAAATCCGTTGTAAGCCGTATAAGTGGCGTAGTACATAATGGACTTATCATCATCCTCGAAACGCACAAACCGGGCATCCTCGATGCCTGCGCTCTCGTTTTCTGACACCGGGAAGATCACTCTTTCAGAGATCAGTTCATCGGGCCGAAAAATCACCTCGTAATTGGACCGCGCCAGCCACAACACTGTATCGATCGCTTGATGTTTGTCCTTCAGTCGAAACTTGGACGAGCGGAATTTCCGAATTTGAGCTTCTAACTCGTCCAACGTAAACGTCTCGTTTAGTCCCCTCAACAGGCGATTCGTAACCCGGTCGCTCGCCCCCAACTCCTCGAGTTTTCGTCGAAAGTGTAGACGATGATAGACAGGATCGGTGTGCATCTCAGGCGTGGCCACATATTGGCTGATCGGGTCGAAGTAGATGTCATTGTTTGTGTCGACGATTCCACTCCGAAATTCAACCGACGACACGTGACCTTCGCCCGTTGCCCTGAAACTCATGACGAATCGTTGCGAGCCCTTATCCACGCCTTTTTGATCTGGGTGAGGAACGATAGAGGGATTGAACAGCGCGGCCGCCTCAACTGAATACTCTGCCGTGAAGTAAGCGCCAAGCAGAAGTTGCTTCTCAGTTGACAAAAAGACACGTTTGGGAACGTGCTCTGCGACACGATCGAAATTCCTCTGCAGGGTCTCACGAAAGTTTCGGTGTCGCGCTGAGAAGTCTTGAGTGACAACGTCTAGCAAGTGCTGTGCGACTTCATCGCTTAGCTTTGCGACCCGACCGATCAGAACCTTGATGCGGCCTTTATCTCCTGGAATATGCGGCCGAGTAATAACGCGTGAACTCTCGGCGTTCAGCAATGTTGAGCGCCGTTGGACTAGTTGCTTACGTTGTTCTATAACTCTCATTAACGATTGCGCGCTAACGTAATCCGACTAACATTGATCATGGATCGGCGACCTCGGTTCGCAACGTGCGAATTATAGACGTGTTGGCCGCCGGAAGCTTGCGTTAAAGGTCACGCTTTTGTGAGTCGCCAGATTCGAGCATATTGATGCATATTGCAGTCCTCAGCCCAGTTTCATGGCGGACGCCTCCTCGGCACTACGGGCCGTGGGAAGCAGTGGTCAGTCTTCTGACGGAGGAGCTGGTACATATGGGCCTGGACGTGACTCTTTTCGCCACTGGCGATTCGCAAACCAGCGCCAAGCTTGTCGCTGTTTGTCCGCGCCCATATTCGGAGGATCACTCAGTTGATCCGAAAGTTGCGGAATGTCTGCACATTTCCGAGGTCTTCGAGCGAGCTTCCGATTTCGATCTCATTCACAATCATTTCGACTTTTTGCCGCTAACGTACTCCGGACTGGTCGACACTCCGCTATTAACGACGATTCACGGATTTTCTTCGCCAAAAATCATGCCGGTCTACCAGAAATACAATGCTCGGAGCCACTATGTAGCGATCAGCGAGGCCGATAAGTCGCCGGACCTCGATTACATTGCGACCGTCCATCATGGAATCGATATCGCTCAATTCCCGTATTGCGACACGAAGGGCGCGTACCTGCTGTTCTTTGGTCGCATCCATCCGGAGAAAGGGGTACGCGAAGCGATCGACGTGGCAAAACGCGTCGGAGTCAAGCTGGTAATCGCCGGCATCATTCAAGATCATGAGTATTACGCAAACCAGGTGGAACCCCATATTGATGGCACGACGGTGGAATATCTCGGTTCGGTGGGGCCCACTCAAAGGGCGGACGTACTGGGCCACGCGCTCGCACTGTTGCATCTAATCAGTTTCGACGAACCCTTTGGATTGAGTCTGATTGAAGCTATGGCGTGCGGAACACCCGTCATTGCGTTTGACCGCGGTTCAATGCCAGAAATCATCCGAGACGGCGAAACCGGTTATATTGTTAAAGACATTGAGGGTGCAATAAATGCGGTGGCAACGATCGGGACGATTGATAGATCCCTCTGCCGTGCCGATGTGGAAAAGTGCTTTTCCAGTACGCGCATGGCACGCGACTATGTTCGCGTATACCAAGAGATTTTGAACGGAGAAGCACGCGATGATCAATAAACCGTTGGTGATGCGCTATGAGCGTAATCCGATTCTCACCAAGCACGACATCCCCTACCCCGTTGAAACCGTTCACAATGCAGGGGCAACCAAGTTTAACGGCGAATACATCCTGATGTTCCGGTCCCATCTACGTAACGGACGATCGATCATCGGCATCGCGCGCAGCAACGACGGTTACGGGTTTCACGCTGATCCCAAACCGTTCATGGAGCCGTCCGATGAAACGGAATTCGCGGTGCACGAAGAATACGGTGTCGAGGATCCGCGAATCTGTACGATTGGCGACGAGCATTTCATTACTTACAGCGCGTATTCGCGGTTCGGCGTACGCATCGGGCTGGCGAAGACCCGTGATTTCGAGAATGTCGAGAGAGTGTCGCTAATTAGTCAGGCAGACATGCGAAATATTGTGATTTTCCCCGACACATTTAATGGACGCTACGCGCGGCTCGATCGACCTCACTCGGAAATCAATCCCTGGTGCATCTGGCTGTCCTGGTCTCCCGACCTGGTTCACTGGGGAAACTCCGTGCCGGTAATCCAACCTGTTACCTATCATTGGGACGAAATGAAAATAGGTCCTGGCGCGACGCCGATAAAAACAGCGAAGGGATGGCTCAACATATACCACGGCGTGTTTCCGACAATGGATGGTTCGGTGTATCGCCTGGGCGTGGCGCTTCATGACCTGGAAGATCCCGCCAAAGTGCTCGGCGTTGCCGACGATTGGATTCTATCACCGGAAGATCCGTGGGAGCTAACGGGTTACGTCCACAATGTGGTGTTTAGCTGCGGCGCTATCGCCGAGGACGACGGGACCGTCAAGATTTACTGGGGCGGCGCAGACACCGTTATGTGTGTTGGCGTCGCGACGATCAACGACCTCGTTGATCTCTGTTTGAAAAAACCCCGGCCGCCGTTGTGAGGTGCCTGATCGCGACGAGTCAAAGTTTGGGGATAATCCGTCCCAGCCAAACTACTTAACGTACCAACCAACTACCGTCCGCTTGAAGACACGCGGTTCCGTAAATCTCCTGGTTAGTCTGACCACCGACGGTCGCATCGAGCTGGAATTCGCGGCACGGGCCGCTTTCTTGCCCAAAAGTTTTAGTCGGCATGACCGCGTATTTGTTGCCTGTATCGGGATTAACCCAGGTCGTGACCTTGCCGCTGCGGGAATCGTTTAGAACCATTGCCGTTTTCATACGATCTGTTTCGTCCATTGTCTCGCCAATGTGGCGACCGATCATCGCACCCGTTATCGTCCCTAATATGATTGCCGCCGTTCTGCCGTCTCCGTCACCGATTTGTGCACCAACCACACCACCGATAACTCCGCCAAGAATCTCACCTTCTTGGCCATGCGTCGTCGTCTCGCACCCACTGAAAATCATGCCTGTCAGCATTGTGGAAATCAGCAGTACGTAGATCTTGGTTCTGTCAATCATCGCTCCATACCTCATATCGGGACCTTAGGGCGGTCGTTACGCAAAAAAATACGTAGTTAACGTAGGCGGGATCGCCGCTGGCATAGGGCTGTTTCTGCATCCGAGCGATTGGGCCCCGGACGGCATCAGACTTGCGCCGGAAATATGATTCGTAGCCGAGATCGACTGTTGCGGAAGAAACGATGTGCTGACTCACATAATTGTCGATGTGCCGTGAATCGCCTTGAACTTATGTCAGCCAGACGACGCAGGTTCCTGAATTCGGCGTATGTTGGCGCGTGATTTCTGCCCCGACCATTTCGGCACTGGCAACTCCGCACCGGACAGGGTTTCTTTTTCCAGCAGATTTGTGGCTATGCTGTCGAGTAGTTGTCGATTCTGAGACAGGATGTCTGACGCACGTTCGAATGCCTCATTTATCAACGATCGTATCGCGTCGTCAATCCGGGCCGCAGTCTGCTCACTGTACGGTTGTCCCGGGAGCCGCGGACCAAAGGTATCGCCGAGATACGGCGATCGCAGGTCGTCATAGGTAGCGAGCCCAAGAGTCTCGTCCATGCCGTAGCGAGCGACCATGCTGCGCGCGATATTCGTCGCTTTGTCAAGATCGTCTGCGGCGCCTGTCGATAACTTGTCGAAAACCAAAACTTCCGCCGCTCGCCCGCCAAGCAAGGACGTCATCTTGTCCTTTAGTTCATCGGCCGTCATCAGGTATCGATCTTCTGTCGGCCGTTGAATATTGTATCCAAGCGTGCCTATTCCGCGCGGTATGATTGAAATCTTCTGTACGGTTTCGGTGCCTTGCAACGCCAGTGTGACGAGCGCGTGGCCGGTTTCGTGGTACGCAACCAACTGACGTTCATAGGGGCTGAGAATACGACTTTTCTTTTCCAGGCCCGCCACAATTCGTTCTATTGCGGATGTAAAATCCTCCATCGTGACTTCTTTGGCTGAGCGCCGTGTGGCAACAATTGCTGCCTCGTTGACCAGATTCGCCAGATCTGCACCACTAAATCCGGGCGTAAGCGCAGCGATCTGATCGAGTACAACGTCTTCAGCAATACGAACGGACCTAACGTGAATCCCGAGTATCGCAGTGCGGCCGCTTTTGTCCGGACGGTCGACTAGAACCTGGCGGTCGAAACGCCCCGCCCGAAGCAGCGCGGGGTCAAGAATCTCAGGTCGGTTGGTGGCCGCTAATAAGACAATGCCTTGTTTAGTATCGAAGCCATCTAACTCACTCAGCAACTGATTGAGCGTCTGTTCCTTTTCATCGTGGCCGCCACCCAAGGGACCGGCGCCACGTGCCCTGCCAAGCGCATCCAGTTCGTCGATAAAAATTATGCAGGGTGCGGTACGCCGCGCTTGCTCAAAGAGATCGCGAACTCTCGCCGCGCCGACGCCAACAAACATTTCGACGAATTCGGAGCCATTGATCGAGAAGAACGGCACAGCCGCCTCCCCCGCGACGGCCTTCGCCAGCAACGTCTTGCCGGTACCAGGTGGCCCGACGAGGAGAATGCCCTTCGGTACATGAGCGCCCAGGCGACCGTATTCATCCGGCTTCTTTAGGAACTCTACGACCTCGCGCAGTTCTTCCTTGGCCTCATCGACACCTGCCACATCGTCAAACGTGACCTGAATGTCGGTCTGGACGTAGACCTTGGCCTTGCTCTTCCCGATTGACATCAGACCGCTTGCGGCGGTCTGTTTGCCGATTAGTTTTCGAATCACAAACAGCCAAATTGCGACAATGAACAGCGCCGGCATTATTAGAACGACGATGTTAGAAATAGTGTCGCTCTCAATGACGCCGGAATAGTCAACATCGTATGCGGCCAGAACTTCGGCGAGATCGGTGTCAACGCGCACCGTATCGACGAATTTTGCACCGCTGGCTGTCGTCCCTTTCATGCTTCCGCGAATGCGGTTTTCCGATACTTGTACATCGGAAATTCGTCCGGTGTCGAGCAATACAATGAATTGATTGTAGGAAACTTCCTCGACTGACTGTCGCTGATACCACCACTGCTGCAACATGGCGAAGCCGACAATAGCGATCAGGGCATACCCAAGATTGATGCGCAGACTCTTATCCAATTATATCCACCGTTGCGAAATTGGCGATTTGATTACTAAACGCGTTCGTCCAGATTAGCCGGGGACGAACACACAGCGCCATTCGGGCTTACCGAAACAAGCGTTCGTGTCGTCTCACGTCAAGCCAGGTTCGCGATAGTCGCGCATCAACCGTGGAGCTAGGTATAAGCCCGAATGGTTGCATGACGTCAATTTCGCTATCGATTGCTCATGCAACAAACCTCACTTTCCAAGCACATTTGGGAATCCCGGTATCGTGTTGCGGCGGAACATGATCGGGAGGCCGACATCACCGATACCTGGGCTCGGGTGGCTAATGCCGTTGCCGAGGTTGAAGCCGATCAGACTGCATGGCAGCGGTCATTTTACCGGATTCTGGAGGACTTTCGTTTCCTGCCGGGTGGCCGCATTCTCGCGGGCGCCGGTACCGAGAATCGTGTGACGCTCTTCAACTGTTTCGTCATGGGCACTGTTGTTGACTCCATCGAAGGCATTTTCAATGCATTCAAAGAAGCAGCCATAACGATGGAGCAAGGCGGCGGAATAGGATTCGATTTCTCGACATTAAGACCGTCAGGAACCGCAGCGTTACGAAGCGGAATGACCGCGTCCGGCCCACTTTCGTTCATGTTCGTTCTGGACAGCATATGTGATGCCATGTTGGCGTCTAGCGCAAGGCGCGGTGCGATAATGATGACGCTCCGGTGTGATCATCCCGACATCGAACAATTTATCAATGTCAAACGCCGTAGAGACGCGCTGCGAAATTTCAATTTGTCCGTGCTGATTACGGATGCGTTTATGCAAGCGGTCGCGGACGATGCGGAATGGCAGCTGCACTTTGAGTCGCCATCTGCTACGGACCAGATCGACAACACCAACACGATCATTCGCGCGTTACCGGCAAGGGAGATTTGGCGAAAAATTAATGTCGCCGCCCACGATTGTGCGGAACCCGGTGTTTTATTTGTCGATCGCATAAATAGCGAAAACAACCTCGCGTACTGCGAGGTTATCAGTGCCACGAATCCCTGCGGTGAGGTACCGTTGCCGCCGTATGGTGCTTGCTGTCTTGGTTCAATCAATCTAACGGCCTTTGTACGCGATCCTTTTACCCAGAGTTCGAGCGTCGATGAATCCGACTTGCGCAAGACTGTCGCAATCGCAGTCCGATTTCTTGACAACGTCATCGATATCAGTCATTACCCGCTGCCGTCACAGGCGAAACAAGCGCGCGCCACTCGCCGAATCGGGCTTGGCATCACCGGGCTCGCCGACATGCTCGTCATGCTGGGCCTCCACTACGACAGCGCTGCCGCACGCCGAAAAGCCGCACAGCTTATGCGAATTATCAGAGACGTCGCATACGCATCGTCGATTGACCTGGCCAAGGAGAAAGGCAGGTTCGAGTTGTTCGACGCCCAGAAATACCTGCGGGCCCCATTCGTGAGCCGTTTGCCGAACCGGCTGCAAGATGAAATCGCAAGCAATGGAATGCGGAATAGCCATTTGTTGGCAATCGCACCTACTGGCACTGTAAGTTTGCTTGCCAACAATATTTCCAGCGGAATCGAGCCTATTTACTCTCTTGAAGCTGAACGTGCTGTTCGCGACAGAGAATTGAAGATGCCCCGCTTCTTGGTGCGTGACTATGCGTATTCGCAGTGGCGGGAAAATGGGCACGCGTCAAACGCAATTCCGGATACGTTTGTAACTACCGATGCATTACCTGGCGATGCGCATCTGCGAATGCAGGCTGAAATTCAACCGTTTGTCGATAACGCAATCTCGAAGACCGTGAACTTGCCCGACGATGCAAGCGTCGATGATGTTGCCGCCATGTATCAGGCTGCCTACACGATGGGCGTCAAAGGCTGTACGGTCTATCGAACGGGTTCCCGCCGAGGTCAGGTGCTACGAGATCGAGACAAGCCGCACTGTTGCGATATTGATCGGGAGGCGGACTAGCCGGCGCAGCACGGCTGTATCGGCATTGAAAACAACAACTGAGTCAAATTTCGATTCGACGACAATTCATGATCGATGTTCACTCAGGAAGCGTCGTGTGGTATCGAGTCCTGGCGCGATAGTTCGGCGATTCGCGGCCCTGCGGTATCAATAACTTGCCCAACTAGCTTTTCTATCTTTTGCAGCGTGCCGTGAAGCTGGTTCAGGTTGTCAAAGTCGATCCCCAGTACGTTACCACCGTCTTTGCGCGTGCGTATGCCGACTTTCACGCCAAGCTCTTTTGCGAGTTGTCGTTGTAGCCATCTTGCCTGCATGTCGGCTTTTCGTTTGACAGTGGTGTCTGGTCCAGCATGCAGTTTCACCACAAGCTGTTCTACCTCACGTACCGATAATTTTTGTACCGGAATCTTTTTCGCAACAGAATCCTGTTGCTCAACGTCCAGTGACAACAAGGCACGTGCGTGACCCATGTCCATGTTTCCGGTGGCGAGGCATTCTCGGGCGCCGTCCCCAAGTTCCAATAGCCTCAGATAATTGCTCACGGACGAACGTGATCGCCCAACGGCCTCGGCTGCCTGCTGGTGTGTCAATCCAAAGTCTTTGGTCAACTTCAGTAACGATTCCGCGACTTCAATGGCATTCAGATCTTCCCGCTGCAAATTTTCGATCAAAGCAACGGCAAGCGCCGCTTTGTCGTCGAGGTCGCATATGGCCACTGGTACGGTCTTCAAACCGGCCAGTTTGGCCGCCCGCCAACGTCTCTCCCCGGCAACGATTTCATGAGAAATGACACCGCTACCCCTTTTTGAGCCTGCCAGTGCTCGGACTAATAGGGGTTGCAACACACCTTGCTGCTGTATCGACTGGACCAGTTCGGCCAGGGCCTCATCTTCTATCGTCTGACGAGGTTGAAATTGGCCCTGCACCAATGTGCCAACGGACATGTCGACATACGCCTTCGATGCGCTCTTGTTCGACGATGTTTGTCCTTCATGCTTGCCCAGCAGTACGTCCAGGCCCCGGCCCAATCTTTTTTGCGAACCCATATTAGCAATACTCCGCTGTCCTGCCAGAACGCCAAAATAACCGCATCACCCAATGCTGCGAATACATCGACGGAAACCTCATGTTCCTATCTTAACAATAGGACAGGCATTTGGAACAACGGCGTCATAAAAATATACGCGAGCCCCATGCGCGCGTTACGAGTGGTCAATTTCTGCGTCTACAGCAAACGTTCTAGGCCATCCAGGTCGTTGATAACGCGCCAACGGCCACCCGAGGATTCGACTTTATTTTGCCACTCATCAAGTCTCGTTAGGTACTCGCGTGGATCGACATTGTCAGTACGCAACTTGGTTACATTCAGCGCGACGATTTCGAAGCCGTCGAGGTCGAAGTCGATTTCGCGGATGTAGCCGTCTTCGAGATCCTCCTTGAGATCCGAGAAAATGAACACGGTTTTCTTGGCTGGTTGTTTTTCGTTCAAATACTCAACCGCCTGCAGCAAACCACCCGTTATGTCGGTGTACGCAGATGATGGTGACTGGTCAACGAAGACCTGAACTTGGTCCGCGAACAAGCGCTTCTGGCGGTTCATTGTCGTAGGGCGATCGTCTAAAGTAATTTTCGCGACGATGTCTTTCTCGCTGAAACTCGCCGTATCAATGCGGGCAACCGCAAACGTGTCCTTGGCATCGAGCCGCGACAACGTATAGCGAATAATCTGTTGGGCCTTTTGAATCTCCTCGCTATAGGTGCCTGAGGTATCGACCAGCATGTAGACACCGATGTTTCCAGGCCGTGACTGCGAGCAGCTGACGATTAATAGGCATGCGAAAACAATCGAAAGTGATTTCATGAGCGTAACTCCTGCAATCCGCCGCCGTCGGAGACATCCTTCTCACGCGCCGCCCACCATAGAGGGATAAATAACGGTAGGTCATACAGCTGAGTGATGAGTACGCCGAGATAACGGCAAGTACTGCCGACAAGCCGAAATATCAGCGACAGCACTCTGAGAGTACCAATTGCCAACAAACCGATGACAGTGCGCATCGAGTGGACGAACGTTTCCAGCGGAATGGCGACAAATGTCAGCGCAAATGGCAATATGAAACCCATACCCATCTGCGCCGCCGTCGTAATCCACATAGAACCGCTGGTTGTCGCAATATCGAGGTCACCCCGCAACAGCGCACTGGTTGCCAGCTCGTCATGCAGTAGTAACTCGCGCATATAGGCAAGTCCCGCTTCGACGCTAGCAAGTAAGAACAGGATCGTGAACGTAATCCAGATCATGCGCACGCGGGTCTTGTCCGGTAGCGCACCTATAACCGGAAACAATCGGGTGATGCGCAGAGACTCCATCAGAAACAAGCCCATGGATATCTCAACCATGATGATGACCAAGGCCGCAATGTCGGCCGTTCGGAACCCACCGATTAAGTTGGTGCCCCCGACCATCTCCGCCATCGGCCGGGCGATCAGTGAGAAGTTGATCACGGCGCCGCCAATTGCCACGACGAGTACAAGCGCCGATACGAAAAAGTAGACCAACGACGAAGATGACAGTATCGACACCGCGTGGTCCTCGCCTTTAACGATATCCTCATACTCCTGCATATGGCGATCAATCGTGACCGATCGGCCCAACAGACTGTCGACGTTCTTGCCGACTTTGCCAAGGATTTGCTGAATGCGGCGCCATTCCGGTCGCATTTTCCTCAGAAGCGTATGACGCTCTTTGCTGGCCTCGCGATACGCGAGCATGGCTTCCTTGTGCGCCTGGACCAGCGATTTGTGAATGTCACTCAATATGTTACTGACGCCGACTCGTCCGTCTCGCGACTCGATTTTTGCGACCGCTTCTACCGCCTTGACCCAACCAGGCGGATCGGGTGGAACGTCTACAGCGTCTTGATGATCTTTTTCAATGCGGTCGATCGATTCGCTGAGACCGCGATGTAACGACGAGTAGTTCGCCAAATCTTTGCGAACGGTTTCGTTGATTCGATCAAACTCGCGTTCGACAATGCGTTCTTTTGCCTCCCGTCCCGCCGCCAACAGCACTTCGCGATTTCTCGTCGCAAGACCGTTCTCCGCCTTGGTCACCGCCAATGACGCGGCTCGAAACACCTTGTACAGTGAATTGCTCGCGGCCTTTATGAGTCGGTGCGACGTCGGACGCGCGAAATACAAAGTTGCGACAGCCAGAACGATCCACAACAATGCGGATAGAACGGGCCAAGGCGTAATGCTCAGGAAAAAACTCATCATGGTAACCCTGCTGTCTAACAAGAACCGAGACCGGTGGCGTTGCGACCCTTCCTCGCGAAAGGTGTGCCTTTGTCATTGCTCGGCGCAGAGTTTCACAATCCGAAAGTAGCTGTCAACACATGGGCGATAGAACTGCGACCTGCGTAGGACAACATGCAAAAGTACATCAAAATCAGGGTGGTATTGGTTCTACATAATCGCCGCCCCGAACCGCAATCATGTATTCAACATGTCGATTGCGTAGACATAGACTCGTTGAGCTCGAAGATCGCCGGCTGGATGTCTTCGTGCACAGCCCACTTAGTCTTGCTTGTGCAGTAGAAAATCCCTGATTTCTTGCAAGCTCGTGATTCAAATCAATCACATTGCTGTTAGTGCTATTCTACGAGCGCACAAATGAGCCAGAAGACAACAATGCGACATCTAATCGAAAAATTTGAACATCGGAAGCGGCAAGCTTCGATTTTGGCTTTTATCGTCGTTGCCTGGATATGTTTTTTACTGTCTTCGAGCACCAACCTACTTGCTGCCAATGCTGCCAGCAAACATCAATTTTTCGAAGATGGCGTACTTATTTCGCTTCAAGAACCGTCACTGGCCATTGACGTGGACGATGCGTTCACATTCGTGGGCCGTCATCCATTCACTATTCGAGATGTAGCCGCTGGAGAGCGATTCATTTTTGTGGATTCGGAGGGCGACGTAATTCTAAGGCTATTCATTGTTCAGTTTGAGGGCTTCCTACCCGGTATCGACAATTTCTATAGATACAACTTGACCGAAAGCCCGGTTGTCGCTAATTATCCCTTCCGCAGCAACGGTTACGCGTTCGATATTGTTGAGGCTGTCGCCGCCAATCCAAAAAGTGAATCAGCTGCTACCTACCCGTTTCTCCAGTCGAAAGGCTATTCCATTCCCGCCCATTGGATGATGTGGCGCTCGTTGACAATCGCGGATCAGGCGCGAAAAAAGGAGATGATTCTTTTCTACGTTGAAAACGTCGATTCATCTGGATTATCGCTAGATGACTTTTATGAACAAGATGCGGCGACAGCTGCGTGGATCCGTATTCAAAAAGATTTAGAATTACGCGCGAACAATTCGTTTCAACTTACAGAGCTGAACGAGAATGGCGAGCCGAACGCGTCAGCCTGGTCGTCGATACCAAGTCGATTTTGAAGCCCTTGCAGACAAGGGCTGATGCTTACGAACGAGCGTTGCGCCCTACTTGAAAAACCAGCGTGCGCCTAAGGTAAACAAATCCAAATCACCCGCAAACTCCAAGCTAATGCCTGCCGAGAATTGGCGGTTGAAATGATAGTCGCCAGCGATTTCTAGATATGTGTCACTGTCATCCAGGTTGACGTAATTGATCGAACCACGCAACTCGAACTGCGGCGCCAGATAGCCGCGAGCACCCGCAGCGACTGCGAGCCCGGTGTCATCACCGCCGCCGAATGTCGAATCGACATCGATGCGAACCACACGCAGTGTAGTGACCAGGTCGAAGTTGTCCGTGTAGTTCCAAACATATCCACCGCCGAATTCCAATGTCGTGGAGTCGACATTGTTGTTGAAATCGAGCGCCGTAATGCCACCGACGAGGATCCAGTCGCCGTTTAGTTCCCACGAACCATTAAGACGGAAGCCGTCACCACCACTGACGTCGGTGTCAACGTAGCGCAACTCCCCATAGTTGTAGTTCATGTTCGCCCGTGGCGCATTGCCCGATTGTGCGAGCGCGGCACCGTGCGCCAACAGGCCAACGACCAGTATTAGTGTCTTCATTGCATTGCTCTCCGTTTGCCCAAACAGGTGTAAACGGCGTGAAGATCGCCGTCTACTGGCGCGGATGTTAACGGGCGAGTTGGAAACTTGTCGAGGAACCCTGGCAACTCTTGAGAAGATTTCGTAAAAACTACTTTTTCTTGTTGATTTTTAGGGAATTTCTGAAATAGACAATGTGTCTCTTTTTGGCGTCAGATGCCAAATAGCAACGCCGAATTGCGCAGTTTCCGGGGCCGGAGGCTCCTGCCCTATTCGCTAATAAAGGCCGTAAATCAAGAAGCCACCGAAGGCGAATCCAAACAAAAGCCAGACACGAACGGCGGCGGGAGAAAATTGCTTTAGCCACCAGCCGACGAAAAGTCGCAATCGTTTCCGACCCATTATCGCCACAACCACAGCCGCGACAATCGCAATCCATCCCAAGACTAGGAACGCCAGCGGAAAACGCGAATCTGGCGCAGCAATTATTAGCGCCGCCCCAAGTAGTAGTCTTACAAGAACGGCAAGGTAAATTCCCCAATCCTTGTCTACCGTGTCTTTCACCCACCCAGTGAGTTTTTGCGGCGCATAGATTCCCAATGTGGCCATCGCGCATACGGCGACGGCCACAGCCAGGACAACTAGTTGAGAACCTGTATCCAGCACTGTCCTTGGTTTTTCCTATTTAGAGACACCTGTATTCCTTAATATAGACAAAACCCCGAAAAATGCAGGCAGACGCTACCAATATGCATCTGATATTGTCCAATCGAAGTAAATCGACATGGAGTGATCGAAATGAGAAAAGGACTTCTAATCTCGGCGCTGGCCTTGGCCTTGGTGTCATTGCCCGCCGACGCCCGGACATTTTACGAAAACAACATGAACGTGATATCAAGCGCGCTCGGTTGTAGCGCTTTTAAGCGCTCCGCCATATTCTCGGAGCCTAAGCTTCCATTCCACGCATTGTCGATACTCTCAGTGCATTGGAGTGTCGATAATGCGGCAGAAATTCAAAATGTACATTCCGTTTCGGCTGTTGGATTCAAAACGGATAAAATCTCCGTTGGTCATAGTACTGCTGAAGGTATCGGCGTAATGAAGATAGTCATGTCGACCGAATTCTTTTCCCGCCTTTGTTTTTTTAACGGCTTTCTCGAGAGAGAATTCACAAAACGCCTCGAAAAAGATTGCTGAGGACTATGGTTATGAAAAATGTGATTCGAATAATTGCGGCGCTGTTACCCTTAACTAGCTGTTATTGGTCAACTATTATGGCTGCCGACTTCGAGACTATTGTCCTGACCGACAAAATCGATCATTCCGAGATGCCGCCGGAAGTGAGGGAATCAATAGCCAATAACAAAGAGCGCCAAGCAAAGTTGATGGAACGGGAGGCATCGCGCAAGAAACACCTTAAGAAGTTGCGTCGGATTGTGAATGACACAGAGTCAAAAGGCTTCGCCGTTGTCCAGGACCTGGGCGACTCCGGTTACGACAATATCTCGGCGATGATCCATCAGCCTGAGCGTCAGGAGCCGATACGTTATGGCTACAATAAAGCAAATCTAGACACACCAGCCTTTGACGGCGGCCGACTGGTCGCGGTGCAACCGCTGCATGAGGACGCAGGTCTGAGCTACCAGATGCTGTACGCATTCGAGTTCGATGACCTTGGCACTGTAGTCATCGATGAATTGAATTACATAAATATTCCGGACGCGCGCATCGTCGTTAACAAACCGGCCGGAAATCTTCACATAAATGGCTATCCAGCAACTTACACCGCGATGAAGAATAGGGACGGGACAAAGGGGATGACCGGTATTATCTTCTATACCGAAAATAAGCTGTTTTCGGTAACGGCCCTGCGATGCATCACCAGAGACGACAAAGAGGCATTTGAACACCTTGTACAGGTAGCAAGTTCACTGTACTGAGTCTGCGGTCTAGCAGCGCACCGGCTCCACTGAGACGCGGTCACTCGAACGAGAATTCCATGCGGATGTCGCCAATCGTAATGACGTCGCCAATCTCGATTTGTTGATCACCTGTGAAGCGTAGCCCGTTGACGAACGTGCCGTTGGTGCTGCCCAAATCCAGAATCTTGACGTCAGTGGCCGATTTTACAATCAACGCGTGTCGACGACTTACGTGCTTGTTGGGCAGGCAAATATCGGCGAAATCGGCGCGACCGACGAGGAAGCGACCGTGTCGCAGTGGGAAAATCTGAATCTGTTGGCCCTTGCAACTGATTTGGAGCTGCTCTCGAAATGTCGACATTGGGCCAATATCGGGAATGTCGGGAATTTCGGCTTTCGCCTCGACGGCTGGTTTTTGCCATAGCAACTTGCTGGCGTCTATCACAAGTTGCTCTGTAACTTGTCCCGATTTCTGCTGGTTAGCGATTTGCAGGCATTTGAAGCATAAGGTGCCAACCAGATCCGGAACACCGCCACTCAACTCGTGTATGCGACTGATGGCATCGAATTCGAAAAGCTCGCTAATATCCGAACTTCCGGCCGCCTCAACTCTGCGACGCAGAAATTCGGTTGTTTCTGCCAGCGAGAATGGTGCGAGCGTGATTTTTCGGCTTGAATGCACACGTGCCCCAGCTAGCGGTTCTTGTTCAATCAACTCAGCTAGTTTTGGCTGTCCGGATAAGACCACCATGAGCCCGTAGCGGCCCTCCATTTCTAGGTCAATCAGTCGGCGCACGTGTTCAAGCAGCCAACGGGCCTGAAGATGCGCTTGTTCGATGCAGAGCACCGTACGGCGATGATGCTTGCGCTGAAACTCCAAGAACATCTCGAGAATATTGTCGAGATCTGTAAGGCTCAGGTCTTTGGGTTCAAATCCCAGTGCACGGTTGATTTCCCGCATCCCGGCGATCGCATCGTCGTAGGGTTTTGTCAGGCGCACAATCGTGGCGTCTTCTTCGAGGCCCGACAGAAACGCGCTAACGACGTGATTGGCTTCAAACTTGCCCTCGCCGATCAATACCGTCAGCGGACGTTGGTGTTGCGCAGCGAGGTTCAACTGATCGAGTGCGGCGCGATGTCGCTCGGTAACCAACGTCAACGCTGGCACCGTGTGGCCCCATTGCTCGGACGTCGTGTGCACGATCGGTTGATGACCCATGGTCGCCCCCCCTTTGCGGCCTTTTTCCGTGAAAGGCTCTGTTCTGATTGGAATTTTTCTTGGCTTGCCCGCAGTGTAGGTCAGATTTGCCTCTATGTGAAGTGTATTGTGAGCACAGGCACGCAACTATCCGATTAGTAAGGTTTTTCAAGCCTTTTCTGCGATATGCTGAAAGCTTGACCCGTGTAACATTGGCGACGCTCGGATGCGGCTACAGTGGCGCCTATGTCTCTCAACACTGCCCTCCAGGACTTCTACCGTGAACACGGCTTCGGCGACGTCTTGGGCGCTCGACCCAAGACGGTGCGCGTCTATACAGGTTGCTTGCTGGTGCCGCTACCAAATATCGAAACCCGCTACCGCTATCTGAAGTATCACGACCTGCACCACCTAGTTACCGGATATAGCGTTGGCAGAATCGGTGAGGGCCAAATTAGCGCTTGGGAGCTGGGCACTGGCTCGATGCGCAAGTCCCCTATCCTGGGCTTGATGAATCTGATTGCATTGTCAACAGGCTGGGTGCTCGATCGACAGAAAATGTGGGCTGCCTTTTGTCGGGGTCGACGATCAAGAAATCTGTATTCGGCAAAGAGGCGCAGTCAGGTCGACGATGGCACCTGGTCCACGATTGACGAACTTCGCGCGGACACACTCGACTGCGAACCGAATACGTCGATTAGACGTAGAGACCGCATTATTTATTTCAGTTACGTAGTGCTTAGCCTTGGCATACATGCAAGCATTGCGATTCCGGCAATGATTGTGCGCACCATTTCGGATTTGTCACAAGGAAAGTCAGTCCGCAAGGTAATACAGCCAAGCCCGCGTACCGATTTGTTTTAATAAACGCGTACGCGCTAGCCAAGCAGCCATCCGAAAACTCCGCCGGTCAGCGACGCGTACAACAAAGCATCAAACATGTTTTTCATTGTCAGCATCCATGGTCGACCAAACCAGATACTGTCCTGGATATAGGCAACGCTATACGCGATAAACGCCGTCGTTCCGGCAACTCGAAAAATCTCGAGATACGATGCGCCCGATTCCAGCGTCCGCGTAACCATGTAGGCACACAGCACACCGACCAGCACGTTGTACGCATATGACAGCGCGAGTTTTGGCCCCATGTTCGGCATGCCGTTTGGCACGATTGTGATGTAGGCCTGCGGACCGTCGATGTACTTTTGCGCGACGATCTCGTTCTTTAACTCGGACAGATCGGTGCAATACGGCACCATATACAGCCCAGTCTTAGACCCTTTTAGCGCGGCACGTACAGCCTCTTCATCACCCGTTTTTTTGAAATCGGTCTTGTGCCAGGGCAGCACTGTCCAGACCAACGCACTCATAACGATTACGACAACTGCAGATACCAGGATTGGTAACCAAAGTTCGATAATTCCCATGAAAGACCCCCCAAGTCCGGTCATTCAATTTGCTAGGAATATTGCGGCTCATTGACCACTGTAGATACTTGAGGATAGTTCATCTACCTGCATAGTGCGCGCAATTTGCCAATTAATTTTTTTAGTGCACTGATTATGTAGTACCGGTTCGCTCCGTCGTAACTTTCGCCCAGGTAACGCACGTATTTGCGATTGGATTACCACGGGTTCGACCAACGCGCATCCGTAATCACGCGTTGATCGGTCAACGCGTGTAAAAACGCCAACAGGTCAGCGTGCTCCTCGTCGCTCAATTCGAAGCCGCGAATAAACTCAGACTTATATGGGCTCAAGCGACCGTCTCCAGCATGCGGGCCTTCGGTCAATTCGCGACCTCCTCGCAAGTAGTGCGCGATCACCTCTTGCAACGACAATAGGCTGCCATCGTGCATATATGGCGCTGTTACAGCGATATTGCGTAGGGTCGGCGCTTTAAAGCGACCCATATCGCGTCGCTCGCCAGTCATGTCAAACAGACCAGTATTATCCGCCGGATACGCGCCGTTGCCGTCGATGTTATAGAGGCCGGTATTGTGGAATCCGACACGATCGACGTTAGCGTCCGCATGCGTACTACTATCCGTAAAATTGAATCCGCCATGACAGTGGAAACATTCGAGCCGCTCGGAAAAAAACAAATCCATGCCGCGTTTGGCAGACGCGTCAATAGCGTCGACGTCTCCGCGTAGAAACGCATCATAGGGCGAATCGAAACTGACAATCGTACGCACAAACGCCGAGGTTGCACGAACGACGTTTAGTACTGAGTACGGATTGCTGGCCGCCGGAAACGCTTCGCGCATCAATGAGGCATACAACGCGTCGTTCGATAACATCGTGACAATCTCCGATTCACGCCCCGCCATACCCATCTCAATCGGATTGTCACCAAGCAGCGGCGTCAGTGCCTGATCTTCCAAACGATCCAGCAGATTGTTAGCCCAGGTTAATCGACTACCGTAGGCACTGTTAACGAGTGACATTGCACCGCGCGGATGTTGCTCACCAGTCGCGCCGATTGAACGAGCCCTGCCATCCGTAAACGCCAATGACTGAATGTGGCAGCTGGCACAGGACATGGTTCCGTTAATCGATAAGCGCGAGTCGTAGAACAGGCGTCTCCCGAGTTCGACCTTAGCATCGCTCATAGGATTGTCGATGGGTACCTCGGGCAACGGCAACGGCGGCGCGATATGCCATTCGAATTTGTCTTTTTGCATCAGCCAGAAAGCGATTGCGAGAATCGCAATCGCCGCAACCGCACCGATGAGCCGTTTCAATGCTGGCCTACAAAAAATAGCTGTTGTTCGCTGACCTGTTCGCCGGTGTCGAAATCGATGCCGAACACCGTGAACGGTTCACGGCACGTCTCCTCCGCAGGGCCAGATGAGCAGTCCGCTTGCGTACCGTCAATCGAATTCGACGTTGACAGCAGCGCAGTGAAGTCGATAGTTATTTCGTCGCCCAACTGAAAGTCATCGAGCGTGACGTCGAAGCGATTCGAGAATCGGCAACTTTTTATGTTCTGGACAGTGCCTAGACAACCCGCGCTGCCCAGATGAATCCAAAAACCGTCATTCGCTGTTTCGAAACCTGCACGCAAGAACTTGTATCCCGATCGCCAGTGCCAATGCATCGTGCTGTCGTCGAGTGGCGCAGAAGCAGTCAACGGATCGGCGTGGTTGCGCTCGAATGGAACGCCAATCGAAAATGTCAGACCCTGATATTCGTCGACAGGGACGTTACCGATGATTTCGTTATTCGTGTCACGTGTACCGTTTCGACAGTCGCCGCTGCCGTCTTCAAGATCGATCAGGACAAGCTCATCGCGCTGCCAGCGTCCGTTTTCATGGAGTCTAACGCTCACGCTCGTGCCGTCATTGCGATGTAACGTCGGCTGATAAACGTAGAAGCGTAAATCGGTCATTCGAAACGCTGCGTGCAACCCTTGGCAACCGACCGCTTGGCCACCGATAGTCGCCGCAAATGGGATCGAGACGGTGGCCTCCTGACGACTACATGCGCTCAGGCCGAAGAAGAAAAAGACAATGATCGTCAGCGGCTTCGACAAGCGGGTAGCCCCACAACACCAAGGTCTGGATATTCTAACGTGCCGCAGTGGCTCGGGTTCAGCTTGCGGTTTTCGGGAGGCCCGCCGAATCGGCGTCTTCTTTTTGGTCTTCGCCCGAGTCGTTGTCAGGTGCGACCGAGTAATCCAAAACACCAGTTGCGAGCAGGTCCGTTGATGCCTGCGCGACAGAAAGTTCGGTCTCGATCTCACGCATCTTTGCCTCTGATCTGACGCTTTCCGTAGCACGGTCGGACAGCTCGTGGCGCAATTCGCGGGTTTTCATCACCGACTCTCGCAAGTCCTTTCTCAGTTCATCCACGCTTTGTTGCTGATGTGATATGACGTTGTCGCGCTTGACGATGCCCTGAGTCGTTTCGTCGAGATTTACTTCCAGCTCCGCGACCTTTTCGGTCTTCTGCTCAACGTCCGTATGAGCCACACGCAAGTCGGCTTCGAGCGAGCGAATGCGATCGTCGCGCGCGTCGCGTTTCAGCGCTCGGTAACGAAAACTTAACCTGGCACTTATCGAGGCAAGAATCCAACCGAGCAGAAACGCCCCAACGGTCATCAGGATTAGATTTTGTGGGATCTCGGCAAACATCTGTCAATGATTATTCGTATTTACAGATCATGAAAGGACGGAGTTCTCAGTAATGATACCCGCATTGCGGTCGATCGTGACCATATTCGGTGATTTTTTGGACATGGCTAAGACGAATGTTTCCTTTAAAATCAGTGACCTAATCACTCGCCTTAAACTCAGTTTGGCAAAGGTGACGCGTCGATGATGCGGCGCGCCAGATCCGGAAAATCGGTAAACAATCCATCCGCGCCCAGTTCACCTAAGACAAATGCCAGTAACGCGTCGAAGCTTTCGAAGCCGCTCGGCAAGCTGTCACGCCGAAACGTGAACGGATGCACGACGAGGCCCTCGCTCTGCGCCGCCTCGACAAAGCCGCTTGAGCGGGGCCTGCCGGAATCCAGTGCATAGAGATGCTCAACCCACGGACCGACGCCGTCGACGGTTGCTGCGAGCTTTTTCAGGCCACGCCGCGTTCGCATTTCATCATAGTCAGAGGCCGATTCGCCCCAGCTATTATCGCCAATCAACTGCACTAACCGAAGTTCGCAGCCGAGTTCATTTCGCAGCCTCACGAGCTCATCGGCATCAAAGCATTGCACGTATGCCGGATCATCGCGGTCGCGATAGCCAAATGCCGTCAATTCGTCGAGCATACGCGGTGCGATGTCGACGCCCTCTTGTTTGTGCCACGCCGGCCGCTTGATTTCGGGGTACACCCCCGCACGCTTGCCGAGGGATGCGTTCAAAGCGGCAACAAGCTCCAGTTCCTCACCCAGTGTATGGATTCGAAAGCTCCCGCTTCTCGGCGGAAATCGCTTTGGGTACACCGACGAACCATCCGCATTCATCCGCTCCCATACGCAGAGCGAACGCAGCTCGTCCAGATCGAAGTCCCGTACGTAATAGCGACCATCCGCCCGAGCTCGGTCCGGAAATGCCTGAACGACGTCAGTTACCCGATCGAGGTGAATGTCGTGCAGCACGACAAGCGCATCATCACGGCTCGCGACGACGTCTTGCTCGAGGTAATCAGCGCCCATGGCAAATGCCAGCGCTTTTGCGGCCAGCGTATGTTCGGGTATATAGCCACTGGCTCCACGGTGCGCGATGACGACGGGCTTGGTTTGAGAGTTCACCGTAAGTATAACACTCAAGTTATTGTTTTATTTGATTTCCCCGTCGGCGTCGAAGCCCGGAAAATCGACCACGTCCCAGCGTTGGGTGTCCTCGAGACGCGCTCGTCGTCGCAGTGAATCGGCCATCTCACGGGCGTTCCACTCGATGTGTTCATTTGCCCGATCGACTAACGCCGGTGGCGTTTCGGTGACATGGCCATAGGGCCGGATCACGATCATGGGTTTTTCGTTCGCGTCGGCCACATCCATCATATAATTCACCAATTCTGGCTGTGCGTCGTACATGCTCGGCAGTAGCAATACGGCTTCGGATTCTTTGATCTGTTGGATCAACGCGTCTTTCACTGCTTCCATGCCGCCTGTGGCTGGCGCCTCGTCTGGCTTGCTGACGTTCAGGTAATAAAAGCGATCCACGGATTCGAGGAACTCGAAGACCCGCAGATAGTCATCAGATTCTTTAAAGCCATGGGTTACGAAGACTCGGATCGGATTTCGTTCAGACACGCTGTACTCCTTCTTGTGGCGCCTTGGTTGCTGCCCGATGGAGATTCTATCAATTTAATACGACAATACCGCGCATGCGACTACTCCTGTACAACATTCGCTACGCTGTAGGCGGCGGCGCCAGCATGCATATGCCGGTGCCGGGCGCCGGTTACCTGCTGGGTAACCAGAATGTGCTGCCTGAGATCACACGATTCATCAAGTCCGTGGATCCCGATATCGTCGGACTAATCGAGGTCGACACCGGCTCAATTCGCAGCCGCATGGTCAATCAGGCGGAGTCTATTGCTGCTGATCTGGGCATGAACACATCCTATGAGACCAAGTACGGCGAAAAGTCGATCAACCAGATATTGCCGATCGTGCGAAAACAGGGCAACGCGTTCATGGCGGCAGCTCGCATGCATGGAGAGACGTTTCATTACTTTGATACTGGCATCAAGCGCTTGATCATCGAACTCGAAATGAAGGAATTTGCGGTATTTCTGGTACACCTGTCTCTAAAGTATCGGCATCGTCACCTGCAGCTCCGGCGCTTGTACGATCTGATTGAAGTGACAGAAAAGCCTGTTATCGTTGCCGGTGATTTCAATACCTTCTGGGGCGAAAACGAGATTTACCTGTTCATGAAGGCGGCAGGACTCCAATCGGCCAACAGAGAAAGTTTGCCTACCTATCCAAGCCGCGCGCCTCGCAAGGAACTTGATTTCGTCTTGCATCAGGATGGAATTAGGGTGTCAAATTTTCAGATACCGGAGGTTCGTCATTCGGACCATTTGCCGCTGGTATGTGACTTCGACGTATTGTAAATACTCCACCTAACAAATAAATAAGGAACCCGATGAGCGACAAGCATTGGACTGCAAACAAAGACGACAATAGTATCGTCTGGCTAAAACTCGACAAGACGGATGGCGGCGCCAACGTGCTGTCTGGGCCTGTTCTTCTTGAATTGAACGAAAACCTGAACGCGCTCGAAGCGGATTTGCCGAAGGGGCTGGTCGTTTACTCCGGCAAGTCCAACGGCTTCATCATGGGTGCCGACATCAAGGAGTTCACAAAGATTGAGAATTCGGATCAGGGGTATGAATTAGCTCGCCTCGCTCAAAAGGCGCTCGATCGCCTTGAACAACTGCACTGCCCGACCGTCGCCGTCATCAATGGTTTTGCCCTCGGTGGCGGCCTCGAGCTGGCAATCGCCTGCGATTACCGCATCGCGCTCGACAGTGAAAAGCGGATACTGGGATTTCCTGAAGTGCAGCTCGGCATACACCCGGGTTTCGGCGGCACCGTGCGTGCGGTTCGCATCGCCGGCGTACGCCCCGCAATGCAGATGATGCTTACCGGAAACCCGATCAACGTCAGTAAGGGGCGTCGGATCGGGCTAATCGACAAAGTGGTCGATGAGACATCCTGGCGCGACGCCGCAAATAAGCTGGTGTCGACAGCGCCGCCGAAACGTGAAGCACCGTTTGTCGAGCGTGTTCTGAGCAGCGCGATAGCACGGCCCTTTATCCGTAATGTCTTGCTGAAGCAAGTTCGGAGTAAAGCACGCAAAGAACACTACCCGGCGCCATACGCGATTATCGATCTGTGGTCGCGCTTTGGCGCCAAAGGCGATGTGGCCTATCAAGCGGAGGCGCGCTCGCTTGCCGAGCTAATGTGCACCGATACGTCGCGAAACCTGGTCCGCGTTTTTTTTCTGCAAAATAAACTCAAAGGACAGGGCAGCAAAGATGCGCCCAAGGTTCGCCATGTACATGTCGTCGGTGCCGGCGTTATGGGCGGTGATATCGCGTCGTGGTGCGCGTATCGGGGGTTGACGGTCACGCTGCAGGACCGTGAGCTCAAATACGTCGAACCGGCACTCAACCGCGCTCAGAGACTGTTTACCAAACGCGTACGCGACGATCACAAGCGCGCGGAAACCGTGTCGCGTTTGACAGCGGATGTAAACGGCGATGGCGCCGCACAAGCGGACCTGATCATTGAGGCTATCTTCGAAGACCTCGATGCGAAACAGAGTTTGTATAAAGACCTGCAGGCAAAAATGAAACCTGGCGCCCTGCTCGCGACCAATACCTCGAGTATACGTCTCGAAGAATTGCGCAAGGTACTCGATGCGCCGCAGCGCTTCATTGGCCTGCACTTTTTCAACCCCGTTTCGCAACTGCCGCTGGTTGAGGTAATCCGTTGCGACGATACGCAGCAAGAGGCCCTCGATATCGGCTTCGGTTTCGTCAAGAAGATCAGCAAGCTGCCACTGGAGTGCGCGAGCTCACCAGGATTTGTCGTTAACCGCATATTGGCGCCCTACACGAACGAGGCACTAATGCTGGCCGAGGAAGGCGTCGCACTGCCGGAAATCGACAACGCTGCCGAGACATTCGGCATGCCGATGGGGCCGATCGAACTCGTTGACAGTGTTGGTATCGACGTCGCAATGCACGTAGCCAAGGTCTTGGGTGCAGCGATGAATCGACCGGTGCCGGCCCAACTCGAGAAATTGGTCGAGGCCGGCCATTTCGGCCGCAAATCCGGACAGGGCTTCTATCAGTGGGTGGATGGTAAGTCAGTGAAGCCACCCAGCGACGGCCAGGTGCCAGCCGATATCGAAGATCGACTGATCTTGCCAATGCTGAACGAGGCAGTCGCCTGCCTCGCTGAGGGCGTCATATCGGACGCCGAGCTGCTCGACGCGGGCGTGATATTCGGCACCGGATTCGCCCCGTTCAGGGGTGGCCCGCTGCAATACGCTCGCAGCCGCGGCATCGCAGCCGTTGTCGAACGATTGCGGGCTCTCACGGCAAGCTACGGCGAGCGATTTACGCCGCATCCGGGCTGGTCAGAGCTATAACGGAGAATCTCAAAGGATTCACAGCTAAAGTGTGCTCCGCTTCACGATGCGTGTTCTCGGTAGTACCGGAAGTTGTTGAATTGAAGGTAGAATACGCGCTGGTTGCGACAGCAGCCTAGGAGCCAAGCAATAATAAGCGGGTATCCCCAATCGGCGGGCCAAATGGAGCGAACTGGAACAGCATGACGGACGAGCAGACAACGATTAACCTGCTCAAGGGCTTTTCGCCGCTTGACGGACTCAAGCGCGACAATCTTGCGGCCCTTGCTCGCAAGGTGCAGGTTCGAGAACTGTCTCCAGGGCAAGTGCTGTTCAAGGAAGGCGACACCGAAAAACGCACGTTCTATGTCGTGTCGGGCCTGCTCGACCTACAGGATCAGGGCAAGCTTGTCGGCACCGTTGAGGGCGGCAGCGCGCATGCCAAAAATCCCGTCGCCCCGGTGTACCCACGGCGCGTTTCTGCCAAAGCGCGAGATCGCGTGCAATTCATCTCAGTCGATAGCGACCTGCTCGATGTCATGCTGACTTGGGACCAGACCGGCACCTACGAGGTATCGGAGCTGCAGAGCAAACAAGACGTTGGCGGTGCCGAAGATTGGATGACGATGTTGTTGCAGACGAAGGCGTTTCATAAGATTCCGCCGGCGAATATTCAGGCCATCTTCATGCGCATGCAGCAGGTCCAATACAAATCAGGCGACGTAATTTTGAAACAAGGCGCCGAAGGCGACTATTTTTATGTGTTGACTCGCGGTTCTGCGCTGGTTACTCGCGAGACGCCGCTCAGTAAGGACGGCATCAAATTGGCAGAACTAAATGTCGGTGATACGTTCGGCGAGGAAGCGCTGATTTCCGATGCGAAACGCAATGCGACCGTTACGATGGTATCTGACGGTGCCGTCATGCGACTTGGCAAAAACGATTTCAAAACTCTGTTGAACGAGCCAATGCTCGATTGGGTGGATTCTGCCGAGGCAAACAAAATTATTCAGGAAGGTGGCCAGTGGTTAGACGTTCGCTTGCCGAGCGAATTCGAAAACCAGCATCTCGATGGCGCAATCAATATTCCGCTGTATTTTATCCGATTGAAAATCAATGCGCTCGACCAAGACCGAAAATATATCGTTTGTTGCGACACCGGTCGGCGCAGTTCCGCCGGCGCGTACATCCTGAGCGAGCGTGGCTACCACGCCTACGTTTTGCGCGGCGGAATCAACAAAGAACAAGCGTAATTTTTACGGGCAAGTCGCGACTAACTAGCAGGCCTTGATCAAGCAGTTGGATCGCGCGTTTACATTGTATGGGTGGCTTTGTCGCCACCTAAGGCGCCGGCTAGATAATTCTCAATTTTCTTTTGCGTATTGCCCTGATCCTGGTCACTGAACTGCACTCCAATGCCAGTCGTGCGCTTGCCCTGTGCACCTTTTGGCGTCATCCAGATGACGGTACCGGCCACCGGAATCTTTTCTTCCTCGCCCATCAGGTTCAGAAGCATGAATACCTCATCACCAAGACGGTAGGAACTGTTGGTTGGAATGAACAAGCCACCATTGACGATATACGGCATATACGCGAGGTACAACGCGCTCTTGTCTTTGATGGTTAATGTCAAGAGTCCTGGTTTGCTCATTCGGTCACCTTAGTTCTTGCCGACTCAGATCGCGTAAGCCGCTGGCCCAGTCAATCAACAGGCCCTCGAGCGTCAACTGGACGTTATAGGAGCCTTTGGCCTGGCCGCGAAGCCGGTTAATTATGTCTAAATAACAAAACAGATTTCTGCTGTCCATGCGTTGCAGCACAGATTCGCCAATCCCGAGGCCCTGCACCCTATGTGACCCGCCAACGGCGGCACGGGCGACAGCCTGGACATTCCTGGCCAGCCATTCGAAAACGAACGGCGGATCGATTTTCGCCCAGGTTGCCGCAACATCTATCGGGGAAGCCTGGCCACCTGCTAACGCTGTGAAATCTCTGGCCATGGCCGTACTCGTGTCGATTTGCTCAGCACAGGCGATTGCGGCGATTGGCGCAAGGCCCGCCAAACGTAAGGGCTCGGCCCAAAGCCCTCCCGGATGTAGTCTGTCGAGCCAAGCGAGACCCACATTCGCCGCAGGGACTCGGAATTCGATGCGCTGGCAGCGGCTAAATATTGTCGCCGGGAGGCGCCCGGTTCGGTCTGCGACCAGAATCAGCAACGCGTCGCCCGCTGGCTCCTCCAAGGTCTTCAGTAAACTGTTCGCGGCATTGTTGGTCATCGCATTCGCTGGCTCAATGACTGCGGCTTTGCCGCGCCCTTCGTAACTCGTCAGGCTGAAATCGTCGACCAATGTTCTGATCTGGTCGATCAGAATCGCCGCCTTGTCCTCTGGCGGCTCCAGCCAGCGCAAATCGGCATGGACAGGACGATCGAATGGATATTGAGGGAGATTCTCGGTGACGATGCCGAGCTTTTGCGCGACGATCCAGGCTGCCGCAGCTCGCTTGCCGACACCAACTGGCCCGCTAAGCAACACGGCGTGCGGCAAACGGCGCTGCTCGGCTGCAGCCAGCCAGTTCGACGCAAATTCTGAATGCCAAGTAATATCCACTATATCAATCTATTACGAAATCTTTCTCGACTAGTTCTCACCTAAGAGCACGGCCGCAACGGCGTCGATGGCGACTTTGACTTGATCGCGATCGCCAGACGCATCGACGACGACAAAGCGCTCTGGTTCCGCCGCGACAAGGCCCAGATAGGTTTCCCGGACACGATGATAGAACTCGACTTTTTCCACGTCGAGCCGGTCCGGGTCACCGCGGTGGCCCGCCCTAGCCAACCCCGTTTCGACCGGCGCATCGAGTAAAATCGTTAGGTCCGGCCGTAAATCTCCGAGCACCCAGTCGGCCAGCAGGTTCACGCGTTCCATAGGAACACCACGCCCGCCACCCTGATACGCCCTACTGGCGTCAACAAAACGATCGCTGACAACCCAAGTACCTGCAGTCAACGCCGGGCGAATAACGTTCTCAACCAGCAACGAACGCGATGCAAACATCAAAAGCAATTCGGCGATATCCGGGATAGGTTCATCCGCGTGCCCGAGCACGACGCCGCGGATCATTTCAGCAGTGGGTGTGCCGCCGGGCTCGCGGGTCTTTATGACTTTGTGCCCGTGCTGCTCAATGTTGTGCATCAGCCGATCGATGTTGGTCGACTTACCGACCCCTTCGATGCCTTCGACGGTTATGAACTTGCCGGTATCCATGCTTGTTTTCCGTTCTAATTACGCTGTTTACGAAGCTGTTTCAGGTATTCCTGAACAGCATCATCGTGTTCTTCTTTGCTTGTTGAAAATTTGTGGCTGCCATCTCCGAGTCCGGTTGCCACAAAATACAATTCTTCACCTGACGCCGGATGCAGCACCGCGTGAATCGCGGCGCGTCCGGGCATCGCGATTGGTGTCGGCGGCAAGCCTGCTCGCGTGTACGTGTTATACGGTGTATCGGTCTGAAGATCACGTCGCGTCAGATTGCCATTGAAGTCGGGTCCGATGCCGTAAATGACTGTCGGATCCGTTTGCAGGCGCATCCTTTTTTGGAGGCGGCGTGCAAATACGCCGGCGATTCGCCCACGTTCGTCGGCCCGAGCGGTTTCTTTTTCGACAATGGACGCAAGAATGAGCGCTTCATAAGGCGACGCAACCGGCGTACCCGGGCCGCGATTATCCCATTCCTCAGCGAGCGTCATTTGCATGAGCTGATATGCCTGCGAAAGTACCGATCGATCGCTGGTGCCTCGCGGAAAGCGGTAGGTTTCCGGCAGGAACAGACCTTCTGGCCATGTGGCATCTGCCTTCAATTCACTCAATAAGGCCGGCCAATCCTCGTCGCTCATACTGGCAGTTACTTCGGGATGATCCTCGAGCGCTTTTAGCAAATCACGATGATTCCAACCCTCTATGATCGTAAACGAGTACAGCTGCACGCCGCCAGTGGTGAACTGCTGCAAAAGCTCGACCGGCGTAGTGCCAGCTTTTATCCGGTACTCACCGGCCTGCACCTTACTCGCCTGCTTGGTCCAACGCGCATACAGGCGCAATAAATCAGCATCAGTAACAATACCGGCGTCTTCGAGTTCGCGACTGACCGTCGCAAACGCCGTACCGGGAGAAATCTCGAAACTAAGACCCTGCTCTGGCACCGTCAGAGGCGTCTCCAGGAACTGTTTGGCGTGCACACCTGCTGCAACAATGGCAGCGACCAGAACCAGAGCAGCAACGGCCAGTACGGCTAACACACGATTCAAAGGCTACACTCCGGCACTTTATTGTAAGCAAGCACGGCCATCACCGATCGGGTCGCATGACGCCGCCAGCCAATTCAGTCGAACGCTCGGAAGACCAGGCTGCCGTTGGTGCCACCAAAGCCGAACGAGTTCGAGACGACGACTTGTATTTTCGCGTCACGTGCCTCGTTCGCGGTGTAATCGAGATCACACGCGGGGTCCTGGTTATCCAGGTTTATCGTTGGCGGCACAACCTGGTGTTGTATCGCCTGGATCGAGAATATTGCCTCGACCACGCCGGCGGCGCCAAGCATGTGGCCGGTGGTCGATTTCGTCGAGCTAACGCTCAGCGTGTCCGCCGCACTACCGAAAGTGCGACGAATGCCAACGGTCTCGCCGATATCGCCGGCAGGCGTCGACGTTCCATGCGCGTTCAGATAGTCGACATCGGTAGGATCGATTCCGGCATCGTCGATTGCCGCCGTCATGCACTTGCGGGCCCCCTCGCCATCAGCTGGCGGTAAGGTAATGTGATAGGCATCGCCACTCATGCCGAAGCCGATCAATTCGGCATAAATATTCGCGCCGCGTGCTTTCGCATGATCAAGTTCCTCGAGCACGACACAACCGGCACCATTGCTCAGAACAAAACCGTCACGATCGATATCGAACGGCCGACTCGCTGCTGCCGGATCGTCATTGCGTGTCGACATCGCGCGGGCGGAGCAAAAGCCGCCCATCGCGAGCGGCGTCGTCGCATGCTCCGATCCACCGGCTAGCATCACCTCAGCGTCTCCGTGGGCAATGCTTCGACCAGCGATACCGATGCAATGCGTCGAGGTTGCGCAGGCGGTCACGATAGAAATATTTGGGCCGGTGATTTGCTGCAGTATGCTGACCTGCCCGGACGTCATGTTAATAATGCTTCCCGGTATGAAAAATGGCGAGACCTTGCGTGCCCCGCCTGCCAGCATCCTGTCATGATTCTCCTCGATAAACCGAATACCACCGATACCGGACCCCATCGCCACACCAATCCGGTGGCCGTTTTCTTCGCTAATCTCTAAGCCAGAATCCTTAATTGCTTCAACGCTCGCCGCGACACCGTAGTGAATAAAAGGATCATTCTTGCGCTGATCCTTTTTCGACAGGTATTCATCAACGTCGAAATCCTTCGCCGTTCCTGCAATCTGGGTGGAATACGTACTTACATCAAATTCGTCGACGATACCGATTTGCGACTCGCCGTTGCACACGTTTCGCCAGGCTTCATCCAGGCGACCGCCGACCGGTGAGATGATGCCCATCCCGGTGATAACGACGCGTCGATTGCCCATTTGTTACCGTGGAAAATTTCGGCAGAACTGCCGTTGTAGTGTAAAGAGTGGCACGGCGAATGCCGCCGCGCCATCTAGCATCACTTATCGCTTGAGCGAGAGTTGACGAAGTCGATCGCCTGCTGGACGGTCGTGATTTTTTCAGCTTCCTCGTCTGGAATCTCGGTTTCGAATTCCTCTTCGAGGGCCATTACAAGCTCGACCGTGTCGAGCGAGTCAGCGCCCAGATCATCGACAAAAGATGCATCGTTGGTAACTTCTTCTTCTTTGACGCCGAGCTGCTCAGCGACGATGCTCTTAACCTGTTCTTCGATACTGCTCATTGGGTTGCTTCTCCTCAGAAGACTTTGAAAACCGGTAAGTCCTTGATTTCTCACGGTGCACTCTTACCGCGGATGCGTATTGTATGTGATACGCCGTTGGCAATCTATACGCTTTTGGCTTGATTTTCAGTGCGTTTCAGTCCATGAGCATGCCGCCATTGACGTGCAGAGTTTCCCCGGTAATGTAGGCGCCGGCCGGGGACGCCAAAAACAGTACCCCGTTGGCGATATCGTCGCCCTCTCCCAGTCGACCCAGCGGAATTTGGCCCAGCATCGCATTGCGTTGATCCTCCGGCAGCACCCGCGTCATATCCGTATCGATGAATCCTGGGGCAACGACATTGACGGTGATATTGCGAGAGCCTATTTCTTTGGCAAGGGACTTCGAAAAACCGATTATTCCGGCTTTCGCCGCCGCATAGTTTGCCTGGCCGGCGTTGCCCGTAACCCCGATGACCGATGCGATATTGATGATGCGGCCCCTTTTCGCTTTCATCATGCCGCGCAGACAAGCTTTGCACACCCGAAACGTACCGGTCAGGTTTGTCGATAGCACGTCATCCCATTCATCGGCTTTCATGCGCATCAGCAAATTATCGCGGGTAATGCCCGCGTTATTGACCAGAATCGTCGGTGCACCTTCACTGCCTTGAATATCCTTGATCGCTGCCTGTACCGACTCCTCGTCAGCAATGTCGAGCACAACACCCCGACCGCAGTCGCCAAGCGTGGATGAGATACCATCCGCACCACCCTCGCTTGTCGCCGTGCCGACAACTGTCGCTCCAGCAGCCGCCAGTACCGACGCAATTGCAGCACCGATGCCCCGTGAAGCGCCAGTCACCAGTGCGATTTCGCCGGCGAGCACATTAGACGTAAAAATACCGCTCATAGTGTCTTCCTGTAAAAACCTCAGACTACCCCTGCAACGCTTTTTGCAGGCTGTCGTAATTGTCGATGAAACCGACCGAAGTACCTTTGTCGATGCGGCGCACGAGCCCGGAGAGGACCTTGCCGGGACCGCATTCCACTATTCGGTTTGCGCCGGCATCGATCATCGCCCTGACGGTTTTGACCCAAAGCACAGGGCTGTAAACCTGCGTAGACAATTTGCTACGAATATCGTCCGCGTCAAGATACGGTTCTGCCGTCGCCGCGCTGACCACAGTGATCGCGGGCGATCGGAATTCAGTGTCGTTTAGGGTATCGACGAGCGACGCACCGGCCTCTCGCATCAATGACGAATGAGACGGCACGCTAACGGGCAACACGATCGCACGCCGCGCACCGTTTTCCTTCGCGTACTCTACGGCTTGATTGACGGCCGTTACATGACCGGCAATAACGACCTGTCCTGGTGAGTTGAAGTTAACCGGCTCCGCGACCCCGATCGTCGACGCTTCATCGCACAGGGACATAATCACATCGTCATCGAGTCCGATTACGGCGGCCATCGCACCGATGCCAACCGGTACCGCTTCTTGCATTAGTTCGGAGCGGCGCTTCACAACCGTCATCGCGTCAGCAAAACTGACGGCGCCGGCGCAGACAAGCGCGGTGTATTCGCCAAGGCTGTGGCCGGCCACTTGCTCGGCCGCCGCCCCATCCGATGCCTGCCATGCCCGGTAGCTGGCAACCCCTGCGGCCAGCATGGCCGGCTGTGTAACCGTCGTCTCCGCCAGTTTTTCGGCCGGACCCAGCTGTACGAGATTCCAAAGATCGAAACCGAGAACATCGCTGGCCTCGGCATAGGTTTGCCGGATTTCGTCGAAGTGCTCCGCCAGCTCAGCTTGCATACCCACCGACTGGGAGCCCTGCCCCGGGAAAACCATTGCGAGTGTCATTCGCTCTCCGTCGTTCTTGTTCTTCGTGCAGAGCCTGCAGTATATCGGCGCTGACAGGCGGACTCTAACTAAGTTTCGGCGAACAAGCGCTCGCCGAACACAAATATTAGCGCGCTGATGCCGCCGCCAAGGGCGCCGAAGAGATGCGCTTCAGTGATGACAATCCCGCCGGCCGTATTCTCGGATCCCGGTAGCGGACCGATGACGCTTTCATACAAGAGCTTGAATACCAATGCGATAGCCAAAATCAGCGCTTCGTTACGTCGCGACGACCACAAGCCGACGACGCCGGCCGCCAGTACGCCATGCAGTACGCCCGACAATCCGACATACCACTCAAGTCGTGGAATTAGATACCAAAAACCTATATCGATAATCGCCGCTGACGCCGCGATAATCGCCAGCCACCGCCACCAGGCATGAGCGCTGCCGACGAGAAACCAGACCAACAACAGACCAACAACATTCAACACCAGGTGCGGCCAGCCGAGATGAACGATATGGCCAGTCAACAGTCGAAAAACCTCTCCGGCGGCGATCATTTCGCGATCGTACTGCAGCGCCAATCTAGCCGTGTCGCCACCCGCCTGCAGGGCCAGCACGACGATGACCAGTAGCGCCGGCAACAGCCAGCGGCTCGCTCGATGGCGGATTTGTACGTCTTGGCGTAACCCCATGTTTGATATACTCGCGTTTAAACCTTCACAGAGTCAATTTGGGCACCAAACCGTGGCCGATTGACTCGCATTGGAGTCACACAGTGAATTGGAATTCCGGACTGCGGCGTGCGTGGACGCGCGAACGCGGATTTACGCTGATCGAAATCATGGTCGTTGTGATTATCATCGGATTGCTAGCCGCCATTGTCGCGCCACAGGTGATCGGTCGTGTCGACGATGCGCAGATTGAAAAAGCCAGGGCCGATGTTCGTAGTATCGATTCGGCCATGAAGTTTTATCGGCTTGACAACTTTGCCTACCCGACGACCGAGCAAGGCCTTGAAGCGTTGGTTTCAAAACCGAATGACCCGAGTGTTCGAAATTGGAAGGCCGGCGGCTATCTCGATCGCGTGCCAAAGGATCCATGGGGCAACATCTATTTGTATCTGAATCCTGGCAACAATGGCGAAATCGACGTTTACACGCTCGGTCGCGATGGTCGCCCCGGTGGTGAGGGCATCGACGCCGACCTTGGTAACTGGAACATTGCCGAGTAGTTGATGATGCCAAGTCGCGCTCGCGGCTTCACGCTGATCGAAATTCTCGTTGCCGTAGTCATCATCGGCATCGTTATGTCGGTTGCCGTGTTATCGCTTTCGCTAGTCGGTGACGATCGAGAAATCCGCCAGGAAGCGCGGCGGCTGATTTCCTTACTCGAAGTGGCGCAAAACGATGCGATGCTGCAGGGGCGCGAATTCGGTATTGAATTTACGATCAACGCGTATCGATTTGTCGAATACGATGTCGAACTCAATCAGTGGGCTGACCCACCGTTCGACGATTCGCTCAGGCTTTGGCAGCTGCCGGAAGACTACGAGATATCGCTGTTTATCGAAGACAAAAGGATACTGCTCGATTCTGAGCCCAAAGTGATCGAGTACGACGAGGACCCGGGATTACAGCGCGAGCAATACGCGCCACATATGCTGATTTTTTCCAGCGGCGATGCAACACCGTTCGAACTGCATCTGACACGACGTCTCGATGACATGCGTGTCGCGATCACGGGCGATCTGCTCGGCAACCTTGAGTTTGTGCCTGATGACGAAATCGATCGCTAGAAACAGCGAACAGCGGGGCTTCACGCTGGTTGAGGTAATGGTCGCGCTCCTCATCATCGCACTATCGCTGACCGGCATCGCCGTCACAATGAGCGGCATGCTCAACAACGCCACGGCATTGCGCGAACGCACGTACGCAAGCTGGATTGCACAAAACAAGATCATTGAGATTCGCGCTTCCGGAGCGATTCCTGAAACCGGTGAGACGAGTGGTGAAGTCGACTTTGCGAACAGTGAATGGGCTTGGCGTTCCGTTATTTCTGAAACCGGTATTGAAAACTTCTATCGCATTGACGTTTCCGTATCTTGGCCGGACGCCGAAGGTGAAATTCGAACAGTCACAGGTTTTGCCGGTGAACCGGTCGCGCCCGGACAAGCGAACCGTATCTGGATAGCCGGCGCGGGGCAGCGCGGTGGAAACCCGGGAGCGACGAATTGAGGGAGCGCGGCACTAACGGCTTCACGCTGATCGAAGTTTTGGTCTCACTCGCGATATTCGGAATCCTTTCGATAATGGCTTATCAGGCGCTTGGGCAGGCATTGTTCAACGCCGATCTGTTGAATGAGCGCATGGATCGTTTACGATCGATTCAACAGACAATGCGTCTGCTGGGCAAAGACTTGATGCAGGCGACACCACGGCCGGTCCGCGATGCACTTGGCGGCTCGACGATCGCGTCAATTCGCAGCGAACCGGGCACCGAGTTCGCGCTGGAAGTCACTCGCGGCGGCTGGCCAAATCCGGCAGGGCTGCCACGCAGCACTCTGCAACGGGCCACCTACCGGATCGAAGACGGTGAGCTGCTCCGATACCATTGGAACGTGCTTGATCCAACGATAAGTAACGAACCGATTGTTACCGTGCTGCTCGACGACGTCGACAGCATTGTTTTTAACTATTTGGAACCGGGCGGTGACTGGACAAATCAGTGGCCGCCATTCGGCGCTACCGGCTCGCCGGGGCTACGCATGCGCCCGCAGGTTGTTGAAATTGTGCTGACGTTAAATGATGAAGGCGAGATTCGGCGCTTTTTTGAGGTCGCACCTTGATCACTCGGCGCTTACAAACCGGCGTCGCCCTAATAACCGCAATGCTAATAATGGCGCTATTGGCAGTACTCGCCGCGAATCTGACCTGGGATAATGGGCTCGACGTACGTCGCACGATGACGATGCTCTACCATGACGAAGGTGTGCAAGCCGTTTACGGCGCCGAAGATTGGGTTCGAAGCATACTGCGAGACGATGCTAATGACTCGACCACCGACCATCTCGGCGAAATCTGGGCGGCCGAGTTTCCAGTTTTGCCGATTGAGAGTGATACCGTGCAGGGTGCTATTCAGGGTGATGTCACAGATCTGCAAGGCCGCTTCAATATCAACAACCTGATCGATGAGAACGGCACCGTCGATCCGGTCGCTTACGAACAATTTCAGCGCCTGCTGTTGGCGCTCGATCTCGATCCGCGTTTCGCAGGACTTGCAGCCGACTGGATCGATGCCGATGATTCGGCCGGAATGCCCGACGGCGCGGAAGATCCTATTTATACCGGCATGATCCCGCCCTATCTGGCGGCCAATCAAGCGATAACGAATGTGAGCGAGCTGATGGCACTCGAAGGCATGGACAAAGCAAGCTTCGATACGCTGGCCCCGCATATTTCCGCACTGCCGAAGCCAAGCAGTGGCCAACCGACCAAAATAAACGTCAACACGGCGACCGCGCCTGTGCTGCAATCACTGCATGACAGCTTGAGCGTCGCCGACGTGGAGCGCCTGATGGCTGATCGGGAAGACGGCGGCTTCGCCGATTTTCAAAACGACTTTTCGTCTTTTGTCCCTCCTGACGTCATTAACCGGTTCCTAGACGAGACCAGCAGCTATTTTCAATTGAAGGTCGTCGTTCAGATTGCTACCGTTCGGGTAACCTACTACAGCGTTTTGTACCGTGAGAACCAGGGCGGTGCCACGGTACCGATCGTTCGTAGTTTTGGAACGATCTAATGGAATCGGCAATGGGAAATAACAACTGATGGCGGAGTTCCTGGTAATACGGCTGCAAGAATCGCCACAAGATCCGGTCAGCTGGATTGCCGTCGATGACCGCGGCGCCCGCCGGGGTCATCCGGGGAGCGGAATGCTCGAGGACGCCGCAAAGGAGATTCGCGAGCGCTCGGTAATCGTTCTTGTACCGGCCACCGAAGCCTTGACGCTGTTTGTTGATATTCCGGCCAAAGGCTCCCGTCTGCTGACTGCATTGCCGTTTGCGCTTGAGGATCAGCTTGCCGACGACATCGAGAATCTGCACTTTGCCGCTGGTCGCCGACGTGAAGACGGCTCAATTCCCGTCGCGGTCGTCACGCGCAAGATCCTTGCGGATTGGCTCGCTCGGCTGGCAGACGCAGGTATCGAAGCAGACCGCATTACTCCTGAAAATCATGGTCTTGCCCGCACACCCAATACGCTATCGATGCTGGTTAGCGACGATCTCGTCATGTTTAACGATGGTGCCAAGGTCGAATTCGTTATCCCGGACATTAGTCCCAGCGAAGCGCTGGCAGCGACTGGCATTTTAGATGCCGACTCAAGCGATAACTCGGACAACGAATCGGGCGACAATCAAAAACCGCCATCACGACACCTTGTGGTCTACTGCGACGCAGCACTGGCCGACCAATACGAAAAAGACTGGGCACTGCTGCGCCATGAACTGTCCAGCGTTGATGTCAATCTCTTGCCAGATGGCGCGCTGCCACGGCTTGCGGTAACCGTAGCGAGCGGTAACGGCATCAACTTATTGCAAGGTCGCTATGGCGCCAAGACTGAATTTACAGCGCTGTTTCGCCCGTGGCGTTACGCCGCGATTTTTTTGCTGGCATTTTGCATCGTTGGGTTTGCGGGCAAGGCCGCCAACTACTACCGGCTTAGTGTCGAAAATCAGGCGCTGATCACACAGTTCACGGAAGAATATCGACGCATTCGTCCCAACGACACGCGTGAGGTTGTCGATCCTGTGGGTACGGTCAATTCATTGCGTCGGAGCCAGGGTACGACGGCTGCTGGACCGCAGGTTTTTCTGCCATCGCTACAGCAACTTGCTAGCGCCGTCGGCAGCAACACAGCAGTGACGATCGAAGCGATTTCGTATCGCGCTGGCGTGGTTGATGTGCGTTTAATAGCGCCCGATATTCCGACGCTCGACAAGATCGTACAGGCCGTCAGCGCCTCGGGCCGATTTACGGCGTCGATGCAATCGGCCGATCGCAGTGGTGAGCAGGTCAACAGTCGTATTCAGATTCGCGAGGCCGGCGCATGAAGGACTGGTTTGACGCCTTGGAAGCACGGGAACAATTATTCGTTGGTATCGGCGCGTTCGTTGTTTTGTTGATTGTTCTATGGGGCTTAATCTGGTTGCCTCTGGATAGAGGTCACGACGATATGCGTGCAAGCGTCGATAATTGGCAACGGTCTTTGGCTGAGTTGCGCGTCATCGGTGCAAACGTGCAGTCCGATAATGCCGCCGCGGGGTCGGCACGTGTCAATCTCAATGAATCACCCGTTGTTATCGTCGACCGTACACTGCGCGAGCGCAGCTTGAACAACACAGTGAAAAGGCAACAGCCAACACCGAACGGCATCCGTGTCGAGTTTGAAAACGTCGCGTTTGACCAACTGGTCGTCTGGCTCGGCGACTTGAATGCCCAATATGCCATGGAAGTACAGGCCGGCAGCTTGTCGGTCGCGAGTCGTGCAGGCCCGGGACGTATCAACGCGTCACTGACGCTGGAGCGTGCGCCTTAATGCCCCCAGTACGTCGGTTGATCGTCGTCGGCATACTAGTATTTGTCACGGGCTTGATCGTTATTTTCCCCGCGCGCGTCGCTTATCGATGGTTTGCGCCGCCTGAGGTCTCGCTTAGTGGCATTCACGGCACGATCTGGTACGGATCAGCAAGTGACGCAAGCGCCGCCGGTGTGTATCTCCGCGATATCAGCTGGCGGAACCAACCGCTTCGCCTGTTCACCGGCAAATTATCTTACGCGATCGACGCCAGTCCCAGCGGCGGAATTCTCGAGAGCGATGTCGCGATTTCCATCGGTGGTGATATTCACATCGACGATTTGCATGGGTCGATATCGCTTGCGTCTCTCGAGCAAGTAACCGGAATTCGTGGCCTGCGCGGGTCTGCAAATGCCGAATTCGAAAGCCTGACGCTGAAAGATGGTGTTCCGGTCGAAGCCGTCGGCAGCGTCGTTGTGACTGATCTACTTGTGCCGTTGGCGGCATTGATACCGATTGGTGGCTTCAAGGCCGAATTTTTTACGCAGCAGGACGGCGTCGTCGCGAGCGTCGAGGATACTGAAGCGGCCATCGACCTTGCTGGCCGGCTGTTGCTCAGCGAAGATCGCAGTTACGAATTCCTCGGCCAGCTTGCACCGAAACCCGATACACCAGCGCAACTTAAAAATCAGTTGCAGTTTCTGGGTTCGGCGGATGAGCGTGGTCAATACGAGTTGCGCCTCGAAGGCGTGTTGTAGTCAGACTGCTACCTCAACAAATCGCTGCAGCAACGGAAAGTACAACGCGCAACGCGCCGAGTGACCAGAGTACGCGTGATAGATTGTCGCGTACTTGCCAAGCTGCCCTCGGTAGCGATCGCTTTCGGCGCGCAAGAATCCCTCGAGATTGCCGCCTTCGTGGGAGCTAGTTTTGTAATCGACAATCCAATGGGTGCCATCGTCGTCGATGCGCACCCGATCGATTATAATCGACTCAATCCGGCCATCGACCACTCCCGCCAATGGCAATTCGGCCTCTCCATCGCCGCCGAGCAGCCAGCGGCCTTTGTCATCACTAACAATTCCGAGCAATGCACTCTCTACCCGTTCACAAATAGAATCCAAAATCGATTCGCCTGCGCCAAGTTCACGAAGCCAACGCCTGCTCGTCGAGCGCGTGTTGGCAACCGTATCCGGACCCAGATCGATCCTGCCGTCGGCAATCATTTGCAGCCAGCGGTGCGCTACGGTTCCGGCGAGGCGTGCGTCCAGTCCTACCCAATCATAGTCAACGCGCTGGCCATCGTCTGCTCCAATATTTCCGGAACGCTGATTGGGCAACGGTCGAACATCGGGAACCTGCCATTCCTTCACAAATCGCCGCAGTGGCGGCTCGACGAATGGATCGCCGTCTTCGCGGATGAAATGCAACTGCGCCGAATCAAATGCACGCACATACTCGGGCTCGACAACCGCCCAAAGTAGCTTCAACAAACTGCTCTTGTACGGTGGCCTAAACTCATCACCATCCGCTGTTACTCCGACATTACCGATCAGGTGCAGCGACTTTCTTGCGCGCGTGCAAGCGACATACAGAAGCCGCCCCTTCTCGTGCGCGTCCTTTGCGGTTCTCGTTCGCTCGATGAACTGATGCAAAGCATCGTATTCAAGCTCATCCTGTCGGCCGATTGGGCTGATGATTTTGTCTTCGCCGCCGTGTTCGTCAGGCAAATCGAACCAGCTCAGCACCGATTTTCTGCTACCGCTCGGATAGCGGCCTAGACCGTACAGCACGACATGATCGAACTGCAGCCCTTTGGCTTTGTGCATGGTCATGATCTGCACAGGAGCGGCGACACTCGTCGATACACGTTCGACGTCAAGCACGTTCATCAGTTCAGCGACATCGGCAATCGTGCCACCAGTTTCCAGTTTCGACAGCGACTCAATAAAGTCGTACACATGTGAAACCGCGTTAATGTCTTCCATCAACACGGGGCCACCGAGGGCAAACCAAGCTTTCTCAACGCGCGTATGCAACGGACTCGATCGGTCGATCGACAAGTACGGTTCAATGACTGATAAGAAACCCTCGACGGCGTGTTTGCCGTAATCGGAAAGCGCCCGTACCCGAACTTTGTCATTCAGCAAGCCGAGCACCGCGGCGTGCGGAGCATCTTTTACGAGCCGATGCAGATCTGACCAGTCGAGGCCAACCCACGGTGATCGCAACAGTCCGAGCCATGCGACCCTGTCGCCAACATGCGCAAGTGCGCGTGTTAAGGCGAGCACGTCGATTATTTCCGGCAAGTCGCTCAACCGATCGATGTCGACAGCCTGATACGCGATGCCGGACTCTCGGAGCTTTGCCAGCAACGTTGGCAGCTGTGTCCGACTCCGCACCAACACAGCAATCGAGTCATCCGGATGGCGTTGCGACACATCGCGAATGATATCGCGGCCCGTGTCCGCCTCTGCGTCCACGCTGCCGCCGAACAGTGGATAGGCGTGATATTCCCCCTCGCCTTGATGTTCTTCGACGGCAACCGCTTGTGAGTACGCAACGGCGCCGTTAACCGGGTCGTCTTGCTTCGGCAAAACCTCCGGAAACACTCGGTTGTACCATGCGACGAGCTTTTCGCCCGAGCGGAAATTCCGCCGCAGCAACAGTGGTTCCAGGCGTACCGAGCCAATACCCTTTTCGCGTGCCAGCAAAAACTGTGCGACCTCGGCGTTGCGAAAGCGGTAAATAGATTGCATTGGATCGCCCACGCAGAACAATGTCCGTCCATCGCCCGGCTGCCAGCCGCCGGTAAGCGCTTCCAACATTCGGTATTGCGCTTTCGAGGTGTCCTGCATTTCGTCAACGAGAATGTGACGGACCTGATAATCGAGTAACAGCGCTATGTCACCGGGAGCCTCGGCGGACCCCAATGCTTTGCTGGCACTCAGTGCGATCTCGATGTGATCGGTGACACCGCGTGACAGACATAGTCGGCGGAACTCGGCAACGGCGACAGGCAACAAGCGAAACAGCGCGAGTAAAACCGACCATTGTTCGTCCGAATAGCACACTGGTGGCAGCAGCCTTGCGTCTTGTAAGCGCGCAATGAAGGCGGTTTCGTCGATCAATGACAGAAGCAGATCTTTCATTGCCTGCTTTTGCCCTGCGTCGCCCGGCGGGAAGCCCTGATTCTTGTTTACCTGCTTACGTACGCCACCCGATTTTGTTAGTAACAGCTCAGCGATACCGCGCCAAGTTTCTAACGAAGACTGAACTCCGTCGGGCGATTTGAGCATCGCTTCGGTTGGGAGCTGCGGCGACTGGCCAATTGCACATATCGGATCATCCGCTTTTCCGTCCGCCGTCAGGTTTTGGGCAGCGTAGACGCCCAGCGCCATGAATTCCGCGGCCGCGTCGAGCGGCACGGACTGCCCTAGCAGAGACAGTTGGTCCGCGACCACATGCTTGAGACTCTGTTCCAGTGCCACACGTAGACGCTGCGATTCCTCGGCAGTCGCCAACCCACTGCTGACAAACGGTAGCCATTGGTCGCGTGTCTTTAACATGCGCGACAAGTAGTCGAGGTAACGGCCGGTGTTGTTGTCGACATGCAGCAACACTTCCTCTGTGGCTGCGCCTTTATCGCCGTTGTCGCCAAGCCAATCGAGCGTTGCTGCGGCCGCTTCCACATAAAGCGCGCTTAGATCGCTTTCTTCGGCAACCGCGCTGACGGTACCGGCACTTGTCTGGGTCAACGGTTGCATCCGCGCGATAGACGCGTTCAGAGCGTCAAGCGTCTGGATGCGCATACGTCGGGAATGCGTAACTAACTGCCAGCCGCGATCCGTATCGCGTGCCAGAACCGCCGTTGCGGCAGCCGCAGTCCGCTGCAGATGACGCTTTGTCGGCGTCTCACCCGATTCTGCTCGCTGCAAGGCCTGAACCACGCGTAGACGCATCTCCGCAGCGGCCTTACGCGTGAACGTAATCGCAAGAATTTCTTCCGGCTTGTCGACCGTTGCCAGCAACCGCAAGTATCGCTGAATTAGCAGTTCTGTCTTTCCGGAACCGGCGGGAGCCTGGACGATAAAAGAACGACTGACGTCGAGGGCGTCCTCGCGTGCCTGACGATCGTCTGACAGCAGCGCAGGATCAAGGCTCACGATGAAACCCTGCAATCGGCGGACAGCCGCGCTGAATCAGGGCTCACGGCGTATCTCCGCAAATCGGCTCAACAGACTTAAGGGACGCGCATCGCGGCTGTTCTGCACCACATTCAGGCGAACGTCGCCCGCCGCAATATCAGCCGCGGCTGCGAGAACCTCCCGTTGCCACCGTTGTAGCGACTGCTTCCAGTTTTCAATATGCGTTAATGCCGGCCCCGCCCCATCGATCATCGTGTGCTTGCTATCAACGTTGAATAAACCTAGTCCCGCAATCTCTGCGTCAACGACACACGCATAGACGATCAGTTGCCAGTCATTTGGCTCGCCGCTGGTCAAGAATTTGCGCGTTTTCCCCGTTTTGTAGTCGAGGATAATAAGCTGGCCGTCATCGAGTCGATCAATGCGATCACAACGAAGATTCAAGTGAATGCTTTCCAAAGTTGCTTGAATTTCGTTTTCAATACTGCCGATCGAAAATCCGGCCCTCTGACGATCGACATTTACGACTGCTCTCAGCAAGGTTTTGCTGCGACGACGTTCAAGCATGAACAGCTGTTGCAGAACGCTATCCGCATATCGTTCATGCGCCTTAAAGGCAGCATCGATCGCTTGGTCGACTCGGTTTTGCTCCTCGTCGTCAGACCACGAGCAAATGTCGGCATGCGTTGGCTTGTCACTGTAGAGTGTGCACAGCGCAGCATGTAAGAGATTGCCGCGAACATTTGCAGCGATACCCACCTTGAATGCCGGCAGCCAACGAACGCCAAGCCTGCCAAAGGCAAATGCCGAGAATGGGTCCGTAAATTGACGATTGATCGTCGCCGCTCCGCCCGAGATTGTTTCGCTCGATGAAACGGCCGGCACTTTGTCGACGACTGTCCGAATCGCTAGCGAACCTCGCAATGTCTCCGCGTGCCATCCCGGATCGTCGTTGCCCTCGATCTCGGTGACGTCTGCCAACAGCGCCGTCGGCATTTGCTCCGCATCGCCAATCATCGCCGGATAACTAAAAATCGTATGCCCGGCACTCGCATTCAGGCGTTGCAGCACTCGTTGCGCATAGACCGCCGTATCTTCAGGATCCGCATCCGGCATTCCATAGTCGCGCTGCAGGTCACGCGACATCAACACCAGCGGATGCCCTTGTGGCGGCCACTCAGCCGCTGCCAGGCCAGTAACCCAGACGCGATCGAACTGCATGCCCGCCGCCTCGAGCGGGCCCATTATGCGAACGACAGCAGAGTCCGCCTCAGGCTGAAAGATCGTATCGCCGGCCATTGACGCCAGCCGAGATAAGGCTGCAGACCCGGCCATAACAGGACTGACAAGTTCGAGTCGGGCAAACTCATTCAGTAAACCTCGCCAGCGATTATCAAGTTGAAAATCGGCACTCGTTAGCGTGCCCTCGCCAGGCCAATTCAATGTCTTCAATACATCGTCAAAAAACTCTGCCCATTCGGATGGTCGCCGACGCGAGCGACCCTGCTTGAGCATTGCGTCAAGTTTGGCGACGCGCTCCAGCCAATCGATGGCATCAGCACTATCGTCGCGTCCGACAAGCGCACGCAGCAACAACTGCCGAGACCAATGCCGATCGGGCCAATCACGAAGTTTGAGTTCGAGTCGACCGCGACCAAAGGCATTCCGTAAACCAAAAAATGGCGAACGCAGAAGCAGGCTGACTTCAGTTCCCTTCAAATCCTGGTGCAGCCAACGCAACAGCAGTAATGCGGCATGTATCGCCGGAAAATCTGTGAGCCGTCGGCCATAGGACAGGTCAAGTGCCGCTGAATACTCATCTCCGGCATATTGCCAGCCTGGAATCAGCCCCTCGCGCAGCAGCCGCGCGCTGTGCTCAGCGTCTTTCTCAAGATTGCTGACGACGATAGCAATCTCTAAGTTGCTGTCCTGTTCGAGTTCCGCGCGCGCCCAGGCACCGGCCGCGCGCAGTTCCGCATCTTGATTGGCGTATTGCTTAAGTGTCTTGGCACCACCAACACTATTCTCGGCAACATGTTTCGTTGCGCCGGCGGCTACGAGCGCATCGACTATTGCTTCGACTTGCGGCGTCATGCGGTCGAAACCAGCTAGCGCGATGTGATTCGGCGTGCTGACTTTGCCCGCTTTGATGAGCTTTATCAGCGCCTCCGGCAGTTGCGCATCGTCGATCCAGTCGCCTGCGGCAAGTTTGCTAGCATATTGCGCCGCTGCGCGCGCGAATATTCGTTGATCCTGGCCGCTTGCTCGATTTTGACATTCGGCCAATGGCACCCGCCATTGATGCAGCCGTAACCAGGTATCGCGGCATAGGCGAGCGAGACCGCCAATGTTGATTAGCGGGTCATCGATATCCTCGGCAAGACTTTGCTCCCACAACAACCGACTCTGCTCGGCATTTATGCGCACGGGCAGCTGATCCGTATGACGCGCCGCATCCACCAATACGGCGAGCCATTCCCCCCACGCGTGAATTTGTGGGCGCCGCCAGGCGCGAAGTCCGGCTTTGATCTGATGCTGGCCATATTCCTCGACGAGCGTGCGCGCTAGGCGGCGATTCGCCGTAACGACCTGGGACGAACTCTCACCAAGCGCATCGGTCAGCCAGTCGTACATGGCCTAGCGATGTTGGTCCAACAGTTCGTCGATGCGATCGAAAACCAGATGCAACATTTCCGGATCCGGAAGCGTCGTAATTCGAAAATGATCCCGATAAGGCGTGTTGAAGCTGCTGCCGGGCGCAACCAAAACATGCATGTTCTCGAGTAGTTCGAGCGCGAAGCGTTGATCGTCGAGAGACTCGGCGAATCGATCGTCGATCTTGATAAACGCGTACATCGCGCCTGCCGGCGGATGCATTGTTAGATACGGGCTCTTTTCGACTCGATCGATAATGCTCTGCCGAGACTGATACAGTCGGCCACCGGGGCTGACCAGGTCGCGAATGCTTTGAAAGCCGCCCAGCGCCGTTTGCACGGCCCACTGTCCAGGGACGTTGCTACAAAGGCGCAGCGCAGCTAACAGCTCGATACTATGAATATAGTCACGCGCGCGCTCGAGATCGCCCCCAAACACGCACCAGCCAACGCGATAGCCGCAGGCACGATAGATTTTGGACAGGCCCGAATATGTCACGCAAACACCATTGTCGACCAGTGTTGCGATAGGTACGAATTCGGCGTCATCGTAAACCATCTGATCGTAAATTTCGTCGCTAAGCAAAACAAGGTCATTAGCTTGTGCTATTTCGGCAATGCGCACTAGCACGTCGCGAGGGTAAACGGCCCCGCTTGGGTTGTTCGGATTAATAACGACGATCGCACGTGTTTTCGGCCCGATCAGTGCCTCGATAGCGTCCGGATCGGGCACAAAACCGGCTTTGGGAGCACATTCATAATATCGCGGTACGCCACCGTTCAACGATACGGCAGCCGACCACAGCGGATAGTCCGGGCTTGGAATCAGAACTTCATCACCTGTATTTAGCAATGCGCGCAATGATAGATCTATCAGCTCACTGACACCGTTTCCGATAAAAACCTCGTCGACGCTGACGCCCTGCACGCCTCGATCCTGCTGTTGCATGACCACGGCTTCGCGCGCCGGAAAAATTCCTTTCTGGTGACAGTATGGCTCCGACTGGCCAAGGTTTTCAATCATCGCAAGCCGCATCGTCTCCGGCGTTCGGAAGCCGAAAAGACCCGGGTTGCCAATGTTCAGCGAAATTATTTCGTAGCCGCGTTTTTCGAGCTCCATCGCCCTATTAGCGAGCTGCCCACGAATTTCGTATTTGACGTCACGCAGCGTTGTGCTGCACGAGATTGCATTGTCCATAAGATCGAGTCGGTGCCGGCAGTTAGCTTAGATCGCGCCGGCGTCTCTAAGGCTGTCAATTGATTCGGCAGAATACCCCAACCACTCGCGCAATACTTCTGCCGTGTGTTGACCGAGTAACGGTGGTGCCTTGTCGTAGCAAACCGGAGTCTTCGAGAACTTGACCGGATTGGCGACGGCGGGCAATTCGTTGTCGAGCGGGTGAGTTTGTTTGAGCACAAGTTGTCGTTCGATCACATAGTCGCTCGTAAAAACTTCGTGAAGATCGTTAATCGGACCACACGGCACGCCGGCATCCGTCAAGACCCTCAGCCAGTCAGCGGTCGTGCACGCAGCAAACGCGGTGTCAAGCTTGTTGACCAGAATGTGTCGGTTTTGAACACGTGATGCATTGCTAGTGAATTCGGGCTGGTCAGCGAGCTCCGAAAGGCCCAGGCATGCAACGCAGGAGCGGAATTGGCTATCGTTGCCGACCGCGAGCATTAGGTGTCCGTCCGCCGTCGCGAACATCTGGTAGGGCACAATATTTGGATGTGCGGTGCCGCGCCGCTGGGGGACAATTCCGCCAACCAGGTAGTTCATATTTTGATTGGCCAGCCACGCAACTTGGCTGTCGTAGAGAGGCACGTCGATAATCTGACCCGCGCCGTTTCGTTCCCGTGCGGCAAGCGCCGCCAAGATTGCCGTTGCCGCATACATACCAGTCATGATGTCCGCTATTGCGACGCCGACCTTCTGCGGACCGCCGTTCTCGTCCTTTGGCGCGCCGGTCATGCTCATCAGCCCGCCGGATGCTTGAATCATGGCGTCGTAGCCTGGCATCTGTGCCTTCGAGCCATGTTGCCCGTAGGTAGATATTGAACAAAAAATGAGTCGAGGATTGCTGGCTCTTAGAGATTCCGCCGCAATTCCGAAACGTGCCAGCGTACCCACTTTGAAATTTTCAATGACAACATCTGCCTCGAGCGCGAGTTTTCGAACCAAATCGACGCCTGCATCTGTTTTCAAGTCAACCGTGACGGAACGTTTATTACGGTTCGTGGAGAGAAAATAGGCAGACTCGCCGCCCTCGCCTCCTAGCCATGGCGGGCCCCATTGGCGCGTATCGTCACCGCTGCCGGGTCGTTCGATCTTGACGACATCGGCGCCATAATCACCGAGCAGTTGACTTGCCCATGGACCGGCAAGTATTCGGGACAAATCGAGGACGCGGATACCGTTAAGCGCTGTCGACATTTTCCCTCACGTTAAGACCCCGGCCCAGCGGATCCGGAATAGAAACTTGGATTCCGATTATAAAAAACCCGGCCAACCCAGTTGGTGGCAGCGACCCGGATTCCGACTATAAAAAACCCGGCCAACCCAGTCGGGGGTAGCGACCCGGATTCCGACTATAAAAAACCCGGCCAACCCAGACC